>Ga0265593_1000556_pt1 | contig 20041 bp, 20 predicted proteins | sample saktaG_8_FD_190136 | JGI IMG/M metagenome (GOLD analysis project Ga0265593, IMG submission 190136) | Saline water microbial communities from Sakinaw Lake, British Columbia, Canada - sak_2011_5_24_36m | ecosystem: Environmental > Aquatic > Non-marine Saline and Alkaline > Saline ...
GCTGATACGCCGCTGGTTTTGGTCGTGGCGGGGCAAAAACCTTCCACCGGCGCTATTTACTCGGGGTTTACAAAAACATTGACAAACGAAAAAGTATTTGATAAAAAACTTGAGGAGTTTAAACTTCTTAAAGCTGCAAAAGGAGGTGCGCTGGCAAAATTGTTTTACAATGATTTGGAAGCGCCTGCCGGGAAGATCTTTCCTGTTTTATTTGAGGTAAAAGAAAATATGCTGGCAGCCGGGGCACTGGGCGCTCTTATGAGCGGAAGCGGTCCCGCGGTATTTGGAATTTCTGAGAGTGAAGGAAAAGCGGAAGAGCTGGCGGTAAAACTGATGAAAAAATATAACCGGGTAATAACGGCTAAAACCATAGACCCGGCATTATTAAAGGAGTAGCAATGGAAATCACAGAAGTTAAAGTGCATTTAATGAATGAAGAAAAACTGAAAGCTTATGCCTCTATGACGATAGACGGTTGTTTTGTCGTAAGGGATTTAAAAGTTATACAGGGGAATACCGGTATTTTTATAGCCATGCCTTCAAGAAAAAAACCGGATGGTACTTTTAAGGATATAGCGCACCCGCTGGACAACGAAACCAGGGAAACCATAGAAAACAGGATTCTTCAGGCTTATAAAGATGCGGTAGCAGGGATTAAAGAAGCCAAGAAGGAATTTCAACCCCCTGTCAAAGAAATGACTCTTGACGAGAAAATGTCGGATTTGGAAAAAAGTTTAGAAGACAAATTTTCTAAAATATAAATAACGGTTCTAAACAGGAATATATTTGGCCGCAGGAATCCTGCAAAGCGGCCTTGTGTTTATTCAAGAGGAGGAGTAATGGCAAAGATTATGCTCACAAAAGAAAAAAAAGGCGAGAGTTCAATAATAGACGCCGCGATTACAGGTAAACCTACAGGCTTGAAAATAGCGTATATAGGTGGCGGAAGCCGCGGCTGGGCGCATGGCTTAATGAATGACCTGGCTCAAACGCCTCATTTTAACGGTGAAGTAAGGCTTTATGATTTAAATTATGACCTGGCTCAATTTAACGCCAAATACGGCAACTGGTTGCAGACCAATCCTAAAGCAGTTTCTGAATGGAAATACAGGGCGGTAAAAGGTATAAAGGAATGCTTACAGGATGCGGATTTTGTTTTTCTTTCAATACAACCCGGAAAAATGGATTATATGGGTGTAGATTTACTGGAGCCGATGAAGTACGGTATTTATCAGCCCGTAGGTGATACTGTCGGACCCGGCGGTCATATAAGGTCGCTCCGAACCATAAAAGATTATCTTTTCTTTGCCGAAGCTATTAAAAAGTATGCGCCAAAGGCCTGGTGTATAAATTTCACTAATCCTATGACTATCTGCACTCGGACTCTTTATCAGGGTTTTCCGGAAATTAAGGCCTGGGGCTGTTGTCACGAAGCCTTCAAGGCTCAGCATGACATGGCAAAACTTTACAGCGAGAAGACCGGGGAACCGGAACCCGGCAGGGAAAAGATTAATGCCAATATTCTCGGCATTAACCACTTTACCTGGATAACCAAAGCCGAGTACAAAGGGACGGATCTCTTTAAAATGTACCTTGAACATGTCCGGAGCCCGAAAGTAGAAAATAAATTCGGGAAATCGAAAGGTGTGAAAAAAAGTCTCTATTTTGAATGTGAGGACCAGGTCTGTGATATCCTGACCCGCCGGTTTGGCGCTATTGCCGCCGCCGGTGACCGGCATCTGGCGGAATTTGTGCCCTGGTTCCTGCAGGATAAAAATTCCTGCAGAAGATGGGGTTTTAATTTGACGCCTTTTTCTTACCGTAAACAAAGATACAAAGCCGCTCCCCTACAGTTTGAAAAAGTATTGAAAGCAGGTGTGCATAAAGACCTGCCCAAGAGCGGGGAAGAATATATGAATCAAATGCTGGCAGTGACGGGTAAGATGACTTTTGTTACTAATGTCAATCTGCCTAATAAAGGCCAGCACTTGGGTCTGCCTCTCGGAGCTGTTGTGGAAACCAACGCAGTATTTTCTTCCGCCGGCGTGAAGCCCGTTTCCAGCGGAGGCCTGCCGGAAGAAATTAACACCTTAGTCCTGCGTCATGTTGCAAATCAGGAAACTATCTTGAAATCTGTTTTAACCAGAAATGAAGAACTTGCCTTTAGAGCGTTTGCGAGCGATCCGCTGGTAGGTAAAATAGCGCTGGACGACGCCTGGAAACTATTTAAGACGATGCTAAAAAAGACAAACTTCAAATTCAAATAAAACTGAAAAGGAAAAAACTGATGAGAGGTCCTAAGGTAACAGTAATAGGGGCGGGCAGTTATTTTTTTGGTAAGCCGGTAATTCACAAAATGGCAGGAAGCGTCGTAATGAAAGGCTGGACACTGGCTCTTGTGGATACGGATAAAAAAGTACTGGCAACTATGATGAAGCTGGCCGCCAGGATTTTTGCGGAAAAGGGTTCAGAGGTTAAACTTATTGGCAGTACGGACCGCCGCAAAGTAATGCAGGACTCGGATTTTATAGTTTTAACTTTTTCTGAGAAAAATGCATATTACCGGGGCATCGACACTAAAATAGCTTTAAAGCACGGCATAACGATGTGTAGTTCGGATACAATAGGACCGGGCGGTATCTTTCGAGCTCTCCGTGAGATTCCCCATGCTCTGGCCGTTGCAAAAGATGCGGAAAAACTCGCTTCCGGCGCTTGGATGATAAACTTCATTAATCCTACTACGGTTCTCGGTATGGCTCTCCGCCGCTATGCGCCTAAAATGCGCAGTTTTGCCCTGTGTGACGGGAATCACGAGCCCTATAACACAATAAACTGGTGTAAGGCTGTAGGTATTCTTCCCAAAGAAGCGGACAGCATTCCTTCTGAGGTGTACAACAAGTTGGACCTGGCCATCGGCGGGGTAAATCATTGCACCTGGCTCACGAGATTCAACTATGCCGGGAAAAACATGTTCCCGGAGTTCCGGAAAGTACTTCTTGAAAGAGTGGCTGAGGAAAAGAAAAACCCTAATAAAAAATCAAAGCCCAGATTTAACAATGCCTATGCGCTGCAGCTTTTTGACCTGTATGGCGCCTATCCCACGGCTATAAGTCATACCAAAGAGTATGTGCCGTTTTTTCAAGGGTATGGGGTTGCTAAAAATTTGCCGGAACCTATTCGTCCTTTTGATGCCAAGCTCCGCGCTTCGGAGATGCGGGCGGCCTGGAAAATTACGGAACAATATGCCCGGGGAGAACTTTCTCTGGAACATTTCAACAAAAATGTCGGCAATGATCATGCTACGGATATTATTGAGTCAATGTGGGGGAACCTGGGAAAAGCTTTTTATATTAATTCTCCGAACCACGGCGCAGTAACAAATTTGCCCGCCGATGCTTATCTTGAATTACGCTGTCATGTTGATATGAAAGGTCCAAGCCCTCTGCCTTTCGGGGAATTCCCCCGCGGCTTGCTGGCTTTACAACACCGGCTGCTGGATACCCATGAACTTACTGCGGAGGCCGCTGTCACAGGCGACCCGGTACTCCTGAGGCGCGCATTGCTTACCGACCCTCTTTGTCAGAATATCGGTGACGCCGATAATTGCATCAAGGAACTTCTTCAAGCCGAAAGAAATGCCCTGCCAAAATACTGGTATTAAAAGGGATAAGAATTTACTGCAGAAAACAAGGAAGGTTTTAAACCTTGCAGACTTTTTGTACTTTAGACTTCGTACCTCGTACTTTATTTTACAACCCTTTTCTATAACTTTCCCTAAAACACACAACTATCATTCCTAAAAACAGTATGAAATTTCCGATAAACATTCCGGATAAACTTTGCATGGCCGGGTTTACCCCTGTATAGGTGAGAATAATTGCAAGTGTAAGACAAAAAGTTAATAGTATTTTTCCGAATCTGTCGGCGTAGATGTCCGTAATATAAGCCATCGCGGTATAATAAGCAAACAAGACTGAGATATAATGACTCAACCAGGAAGACGGTGAAACATAAAGAATTAAGAAAAAGACAATTGCATATTCGAATTTTGACACTATTTTAAAGTTTCTTGTGCGCCATAAAGCTACGGCAGAAAGCAGGAGCAGAACCCCTTTGACGAACAGCCCTGCTTTTTTCATTTGCTCTGCGGAATATTTTGCGGGGTCCAGATGCATGTGCATCCAGCCCGGGTAGTTGGTTATACCGAGATCTGTAAAATGTCTTACCAAAAAAGCATCCAGGGATTGGTTGGGATGCGTGTAATAGACCGTCTCCCTTATTATGGTGTCATTTTTAAAGAAAGGTGAAACCACCTGACTAATGAATTCCCCGGAGAGATACCAGGCGCGCTCAAAACCATAAAACAGGGAAGGAATTAGCAGAAAAAATACAGGAAGGCCCAGGAGCGTAGCGAGCACGGCCTTAAATTCTCTTCTGTAAAGGAAGTAAATAATAAAAAACGCCGGCGTAAGTTTAATGGCGGTGGCTGCCGCTATAAATAGGCCGGAAGCTATCGGGTTTTTGTTCTCCAGTGTATATACCGCTGAGACGCAAAGGAAGAAAACGAAGATGTTTGCCTGTCCCAGATAAAGGTTGTCGGCGATTATCGGGAGCGCCAGAATAAAGGGCAAAAACATCTTTTTCCAATTTTTGGAGTCAAATCTGAAGTAAGTACTCTCCGGGTAGAGCAGTTTTAAAATCATTCCCACAGAAAAAGTAAGTATAACGACACTGAAACAGTACCAGAGGGCCAGGGATAATTTTACGGGAAAGACTGCAAAAAATATTATAATGTTGTAAAATAATGGCGGATAGGAAAAGGCGATATATTTTTTATAAAGATCAATATTTCCGTAAACAGTTTCCCGGGCGATCATCCAGAAATTCAAGTAATCAACGGTATGCCGTGTCAGAGTGTACGCCAGCAAAAGCAGGAAAAAACCTCCGAGGAAGAAGGCGGTCTTCTTGCTTAAAAGGGCCTTTAGATATGCTGCCATTTTTTACGGCTCCTTGATTTTTCAATGAATAACACAGTAAACATAGTTATCATTAGAATGAAATGGCCGAGGAACATTCCTGAATAGCTTTGTGCGTATCTGTTGAAAGAGGAAAGCGCCGCGAGTGAAAAACAGGTTATGAGCCCGATTTTCATAAGTGTCCGGCCTAAAGGGCTTTTGGATTCATCCCGCATATAATTCGCCGCCACATAATAGGCGAGAAAAACTGTGACAAAATGATTAAGCCAGGAGGCGGGAGAAATAAAAAGTATCAGCAGGAACATTAGCGCATATTCAAATCTCAATAAATGCGGGTTATTTTTCTTGCTGCCGGTGAAGGCAAAGGCGGCCACAACTACCATGATGGCTTTGAGAACAAGACCTATTTTTTTTATCTGCATAAACGAAAGGTTTGCAGGGTCCAGATAGTTATGCAGGCCGCCGTAATGTACTTTGCCAAAATCAGTGAAATGCCGGCCTAAAAATCCGTCCAGGGACTGGTTTGAATGCCAGAAACCCGTTGTCCCGCGTATGGAAATATCATTATTTACGAACGGCATAATAACCGCGTTGATGTAATCCTGTAGGTAGACCAGAGTTTTCGGGACGCCGTAAACGAGAGAAGGCACCGCGACCATAAATAGCAGTAAACCTGCCAGTGTCCAGGGTAAGACCGCATAATCTTTCTTATAGAGAAAGTAAATAAGGAAAAGCACCGGTGTTAACTTTACTGAGATGGCCAGCGCTATCAAAATACCGACTAACCAGCTGCGGCCTTTTAAATGATTGTAAATAGCGGCAACACAAAGGAAGAAGGAAAGAATATTTGCCTGTCCCAGCCAGAGATTATCGCAAATAATTACAGCTCCGAGAAGGAGTGGAAGGACATAATTTCCGGCCTTAATATGCTTGCCTTCATTCCAGCCGCCGTTAAAGCCCTCCCCAAAACCCAGAATTCTGGAAGACAGTATGACCGTGTAGAGGACCAGGAACATTTGCATAATATTCCAGAATAAAAGAGCTATTTTATAGGTAAAGACCGAGAAAAATGATGCGAGACAGAAGAAGAAGAGAGGCTGGGAAAAATCCGTGTTAACATAATAAATATCGTAACCTTTTACAAATATTGCGTTCCTGCTAATCAGCCAGAACTGGTAAAAATCCACGGAATGACGGGTTAAAGCGTAAATAATATTTACCAAAAAGAAGAGGCCGAACCAGAGTGTACTCTTTTTTTTGAGAATTTCAGAAAAGTCTTTTAGCATGAAAAACATTATACCTTAAATATTTATTGTTGACAATATAAATTAAATAATGTAAAATAACGATATCGAAAGCCTAGATAACCTAAAAAGACTAATCACTGTTTGAGGTTAATTCTGCAAATCAAACGTTTTAAATCAAAACGCTTTTCAGGCTTTTAGAAAGCAGCATCAACACTTAAAGTATTTAGAAATGTCCGGAAAGAATAAGACTGAAATTAATCGGGGTAATCCTATAGTTTTACAATCCGTGGAAAAGTTTTACAGGAGGAGTTTGAATGGATATAATTGAACTAAAGAAGAAAAAAATCGCTGAGTTGCTGGAAATTGCGGCTACGATGAAGATTGAAGGTGCAAGGGGCTTAAAAAAACAGGATCTGATCCTCAAGATTGTCCAGACTAAATCCGAGCAAGTCAAATCAGAAAAAGAAAATGACGGGCTTACTTTTAAGGATGGCGTGCTTGAGATCCTTCCTGATGGTTTCGGTTTTTTAAGGTCTGATGCCTATAATTACCTGCCCAGTCCCGACGATATATATGTATCTCCTTCCCAGATCAGAAAATTTGATCTCAAAAAAGGTGATACCGTCGCCGGCCAGGCGCGGCCGCCAAAAGAAGGTGAAAGATATTTTGCTTTGTTGAAAATAGAAGGCGTGAACGGGGAAGCTCCTGAATCGGCAAAGAAAAGAATCTTGTTTGATAATCTGACCCCGCTCTATCCTTTCAGAAGAATTAAATTGGAAAGAGATAATGAACCGCTCGAAATTGCGATGCGGGTTATGGACTTGATCGTTCCTATCGGAAAAGGGCAGAGAGGTTTGATAGTTTCTCCGCCGAAAGCAGGAAAAACCATCCTGCTGCAAAAGATGGCAAACAGCATAACCATGAATCATCCTGAAATTAAACTCATAATACTTTTAATTGATGAGCGGCCTGAAGAAGTTACTGATATGCAGCGTTCTGTAAAAGCCGAAGTTATCAGTTCCACCTTTGATGAACCCGCAGAAAGACATGTGCAGGTCGCGGAGATGGTGCTGGAAAAAGCAAAACGTCTGGTGGAACACAAAAAAGATGTTGTTATACTGCTCGACTCTATTACGCGTTTGGGCAGAGCTTATAACACTGTTGTGCCTCCCAGCGGCAAGGTTCTTTCCGGCGGCGTTGACAGTAATGCGCTTCAAAAACCTAAAAGATTTTTAGGTGCTGCGCGCGATATAGAAGAAGGCGGGTCCCTGACGATTATTGCGACCGCGCTTGTCGATACCGGCAGCAGAATGGATGAGGTTATCTTTGAAGAATTTAAAGGCACCGGCAACATGGAAATAGTGTTGGACCGTAAGCTGGTGGACCGGCGTATTTTCCCTGCTATAGATGTTAACAAAACCGGTACCCGCAAGGAAGAACTGCTTTTAACTGAAGCAGAGCTAAAGAAGGTCTGGACTTTAAGGCGGCTTTGGAATACAATGTCTCCTGACGAAGCGATGAACCTTTTGAATGAAAGACTGAGAAAAACAAAAAGCAATAAGGAATTTTTAAGCACAATCAGAGAAGTCTAAAAAATAATTTATTTAAAGGAGAAAATATAATGAAAGAAAAAATCCACCCGTCTTACAAAGATACCGATATTTCCTGCACTTGCGGTGCGGTAATAAAGACCCGGTCCACCAAGCCCGGTCTGAAAGTCGAAGTTTGCTCTAATTGCCATCCGTTTTACACCGGTCAGCAGAAATTTTTGGATGTAGCCGGACGTGTTGACAAATTCAGAAAGACTTTCAAAAAAGCGGGCAGCACTAAACCTGTGAAGGCTGCGCCTAAAAAAGCCCCCAAAAAGAAAAAGCCCGTAGTAGCAGCAAAAGCATAAAAAATGGGGTTCCTTGATAGTTTGTCGGACATAGAAAGAAAGTATCATGAATTAACCGATGGTCTGTCAAATACTAAAGGCGGTTTGGATTACCAGACCAAGCTTAAACAGCTTGCTACTCTGGGAACCATAGTCGAAAAATATAATGAATATAAAAAGGTCGTTGGAGATATTTCCGGCTCCAGCGGCCTTTTAAATTCTACGGATACCGAAATGCGGGAGATGGTCAAAGAAGAACTTAAAGCCCTCGAAGAGCGTAAAGCGCTCCTGGAAAAAGAGATAAAACTTCTCCTCCTGCCCAAAGATCCCAATGACGATAAAAATGTTATAGTTGAAATAAGGGCGGGCGCGGGCGGGGATGAATCGGCTCTTTTTGCCGCGGAGTTGCTGCGTTTATATAACCGCTACGGCGATGCCCGTAACTGGAAAACCGAAATGCTTTCCAGTAATCCCATAGGTATCGGCGGTTTTAAAGAAGTGATCTTTCAGATAACGGGTAAAGGCGCTTACAGCCGGTTGAAATATGAGAGCGGCGTGCACCGGGTCCAGAGAGTTCCGGCCACTGAAGCTTCCGGAAGAATTCATACTTCCACGGTCACCGTTGCGGTCTTACCTGAAGCTGAAGATGTTGATGTGAGCATTAAAGCCGATGAACTGCGCATAGATACTTATTGCGCGGGCGGTAAAGGCGGGCAAAGCGTAAACACCACCTACTCTGCAGTCAGAATAACGCACATACCCACAGGAATTGTGGTCTCCTGCCAGGACGAACGTTCGCAGCTTAAAAACAGGGAGAAAGGCATGAAAGTTTTAAAATCCCGCTTGCTGGCTCAAAGAATGAAAGAACAGCATGACGCTATCGGCGATGAGAGGCGTTCGCAAATAGGAAGCGGCGATAGGAGTGAAAAAATCAGGACTTATAATTTTCCCCAGAACAGAGTAACGGACCACAGAATCGGTCTGTCCATTTACAACCTTCCGGAAGTAATGGAAGGCTCGCTGGATGTTCTGCTCGATCCTATAATTGAAGTGGAACATACGGAACGGCTTAAAGAATTGGAAGTCACCGGCAAATGATAATAAGTTCCCTGATGGTAAACGCCTGCGGTACTTTAAGAGTAGCAAATATTCCGGAGGCGGCAAAAGATGTGGAGCTTTTCCTTTGCGAGATTCTGAAATGCAAAAAAATGGATCTTTATATGAACTCGAGGAATACAATTCCGGAAGAACAGATAAAGATCTTTGATTCTTACGTTGCCCGCCGTTTAAAAAAAGAGCCCGTGGCCTATATCCTGGGGAAGAAAGAATTTTTGGATTATGAAATCCTCGTCAATAAAAATGTACTGATTCCCCGTCCCGAAACGGAACTGCTGGTAGAGACCTGCTTTGATATGATACGCAAAGATGTGAAAGGTTATCAGATTCTCGATCTTTGCACCGGTTCCGGAGCCATTGCCGTAGGTATAGCAAGAAAATACCCCTTTGTCAAAATGACGGCTTCTGATTTTTCAAGTAAAGCTCTTAAAGTTGCAAAATTAAACGCAGAAAAGAACAAAGTGGCGGCTAATATAAAATTCCTTAAAAGCGACCTTTTTAGAGACCTTAAAAAAGAAAATAAATTTCATCTGATAATAAGCAACCCTCCCTATGTTCCGCGCGAGCAAATGAAAGGGTTGATGGATGATGTCCGCCTGTTTGAACCTAAAGAAGCTCTGGATGGCGGGAAAGAGGGTTTAATATTTTATAGAGAAATAATCAAACGCGCGCCGTATTATTTGCATCCCGGCGGTTTTTTAGCGCTGGAGATGGGGTATGACCAGTCACCGCTATTAAAAACTATGTTTATGAACAGCGGGAAATTTGATATAATTAAAACAGTCAGAGATTATGCCATGTTTGACAGGATAATTATCGTAAAGGTGAAAAATGGATAAATTTATTGTTGAAGGCGGGGTGGCTTTAAAAGGAAAAGTTAAAATCTCCGGCAGTAAAAACGCAGCGCTTCCAATAATTGCCGCGACCATTCTTACCGGGAAAGATTGTCTCCTCAAGAACATTCCCCATTTAAATGATACGGGTGTTATGACCAAACTGCTAAAAAGCCTGGGTGGCAAAGTGGCTTTTGAAAAAAACAGCATGCGCATCGGGAATAAAAGTATAAATGAATTTAAAGCTCCTTATGACCTTGTTAAAACCATGCGAGCCTCGGTTTACGTTATGGGCGCGCTTCTCGGACGTTTTCATAAAGCTGAAGTAGCTATGCCGGGCGGCTGCATAATCGGGGAGCGACCGATAAATTTACATCTTATGGGCTTTGAAAAATTAGGCGCAAAAATAACTATTGAGCACGGCTATATTAAAGCGAAGGCAAAAAAATTAAAAGGAGCGGACATATATCTTGATACCGTGAGCGTGGGCGCGACTGCGAACCTGCTTATGGCCTCGGTGCTGGCAGAAGGAAACACCGTATTAAGAAATGCGGCGCAAGAACCACATATACTTGATCTCTGTAATTTTCTCAATAAACTGGGCGCTAAAATAAAAGGCGCTGGTACAAATACGATACATATTCAAGGCGTCAGCTCTCTGAAAGGCGGTACTTATGAGGTTATTTCTGACTATATAGAAGCGGATACCTTTATGGTTGCGGCGGCGATTACAAACAGCAGCATAATTATTGAAAACGCTCCGCTTGCTGATCTTGAAGCCGTTAAGCTTAAATTGCTGGAAACCGGTACGGAAATTAAAGAAAACAGGAAAACTATTTTAGTAAAAGGCAGGAAAACACCGAAACCTTCGAATATTGATACCGCTCCTTATCCCGGTTTTCCGACAGATATGCAGGCGCAATGGATGGCTTTAATGGCTGTTTCTTCAGGAACAAGTATTGTAAATGAAACTATCTGGGAAAAACGCTTTATGCATGTTCCGGAATTAAATAGAATGGGTGCAAATATTTCCACTAAAGGTAATACGGCTATAGTTAAAGGGGTGAAAGGTCTCTCCGGAGCCCCCGTTATGGTTTCAGACCTCAGAGCCGGGGCCTCCCTGGTCCTGGCCGGCTTGAAAGCTAAAGGCACAACCGAGATTTCCAGAATATATCATCTGGACCGGGGCTATGAAAAGATAGAGAATAAATTGCAGGCACTTGGGGCTAGAATAAAGAGAATTAAGTAGATAAAACCTTAAAATCCCTCCTGTTTCAAACAATTATTTTGCTTGAAAAACATATTTTAAGGTATATACTTGTAGCAGGTACAAAAGGGTCCGTTTAATAGAAATAATCCAAATGTGTGTTTTATTTATTTTCCGTAGTGATCTTGTAAAGGAGGAAGTATGGCTGTCAAAAAGATAAAAGCTTCCAAAGCAGCAGTACCTAAAACACAGGCGAGCGCACCGGTTTCACAAAAGAGCAATGTCAGCAAAGAAACCCTTTTAAAGGAGATAGAAAAGAAGGCTTTTGAGCTGTATCAAAAAAGGAACGGCCAGCACGGGAATGATTTAAACGATTGGCTCGAGGCAGAAAAAATAGTAAAAAAACAGTTCAAATTGTAAAAACACTTAAATTATAGCTTCGCGAGGCGTGAGTACCTTCTTTATGACAAATTCAAAATGAAACCTCTTAAACCTGCAATAATTGTAATTTCGGTCATATGTTTGACCGGAATTATTTATTTTAGTTACAAGCAGACCTTAAGAGAACAAAAAACTCCCATTCCGGAAGAACAAACCCTTCTGCAAAAAGAAAAAATAAAAATAAAACGCAGTAAAACAATATTGTTTTCCGATAAAGGGGGCACACTTGAAGGTTTGGAAAAACAGGAAAATAATATTTATTCAACTCCTGTTTGGCAAGGTCTCTATTTGCTGGTTTTACCCGGAGATTACGCCGGCAATGATTGGAGAAAAGGCGCTTACAATTATTATTTTGTCTTGAGCCGGGAAAAAACAAAAATACAGGATAAAGATCTCCTGCCTCATGATATCCCGTCGCACGGACCGAGCAGTGATTCCATATATGCCTGGCATTATGGCAGCAAAAAAAAGGATTATATGTTTGGTAATCCCCGGATCCTGGATTATGATAAATATGAGATGCGGCTGGATGTTAAGAAAGTTGAACTGGAAAGTGAAGAAAGAATGATTCCTGAGCCTGCAAAAAAAACCGCAATTATCTGGTATTTTAAAACCTTCAAAGCAGAAGTAACTGTTCTGGAAAAAGATATTCCATAAAATATTCTATGACCGACGGAGGATGCTATGAATAATCGTGAGCGCTTCAAGAATACAATGAATTTTGCCGCTGTTGACCGGTTGCCACTTCTGGAATGGGCCGGCTGGTGGGATCTGACTATTGTCCGCTGGAAAACAGAAGGTCTGCCTGCTTCTTTAAAAGATGCCTGGGAAATAAGAGAATATCTGGAGTTGGATTCCTTCAGACAGGATTGGTTAGGTTGTTTTGCTGCGGATTACCCAAACCCGTCAAAGGGCATGCCCGCAGTTTATAACTTCGAGGAGTATAACCGGCTGCTTCCGTTTCTGTATCCAAAAGTACACCGCTTTGACCCGGAACTTGTCGTAAAATATGAAAAAGAACAGCGTGCGGGAAAATCCGTCGTCTGGATAACACTTGAGGGATTTTTCTGGACGCCCAGAAAACCTCTGGGGATTGAAAATCACCTTTGCGCTTTTTATGACAATGCCGAACTTATGAAACAAATGAATAAAGACCTGCTGGAATATAACCTTCAGCTCCTGGATAATTATTGCAAATACTGTGTTCCGGATTTTATGACCTTTGCGGAAGACCTTTCCTATAACCACGGTTCCATGCTCTCAAAAGAACTCTTTGATGAATTTCTGGCTCCATATTACAAACAAATCGTACCGGAACTTAAAAAGAGGGGCATAAAGGTCTTGGTGGATACGGACGGACTCGTACATGACCTGGTACCCTGGTTCCTGGAAAATGGTTTTGAAGGTTTTTTACCGTTGGAACGTATGGCCGGGGTGGATGTTAGCTTGCTCCGGAAAAATCATCCAAAACTTCTAATGCTGGGGGCTTTTGATAAAACCATCATGCATCTTGGGGAAAAGGCTATTCGGTCGGAGTTTGAAAGACTGTTGCCGGTGATGGCCTCCGGAGGCTATATACCTTCTGTTGACCACCAAACCCCGCCGGGTGTTTCACTGGAAAATTATAAAACATATATTAGGCTTTTAAAGGAATATTGTGTGAAAGCTACTGTTTGGCAGTAGAAGACGTATTTTTAAACATATTGGCTTTAAATCCATTTGAAAAACAAGAGTGTTATGTGCTAAAATCTTAAACACGAGGTACTCATGAAGATTTTTCGGTATTATAACATAAAAGAGAAAAAAGCGCTTGAAACATATCTTAAAAGCGGTGAAAATGCAAACGCTGCTGCGCTAAAAACTGCCGGGCGGATTATAGCTGCGGTCAGAAGAAACGGGGATAAAGCTGTGTTCTCTTATTGCAAAATATTTGATAATTTTAAAGCCAATAAGAAGAATATTAAGGTTAAAGAAAGTGAGATTAACACCGCCTTCAAAAATACGCCGAAAAGTTTAATTTCTGCTTTAAAAACTGCCAAGCTCAATATCGAAAAGTTCCATATGCGCCAAAAGGAAAAAGGATTTAAAATTTCTGTTTCTTACGGAAAATTAGGAATGAAGGTGCTTCCTCTTAAGTCCGCAGGCTTGTATATCCCGGGCGGAAAGGCCGTATATCCTTCTTCTGTTCTCATGAATGTTATTCCTGCTAAAATCGCCGGAGTAGCCCGGATAATACTTTGCACGCCTGCTCTAAACGGAAAAGTTGATTCTGCAATCCTCGTGGCGGCAAAAATTTGCGGGGTAAATGAGATTTACAAGATTGGCGGTGCCCAGGCAATAGCTGCGATGGCTTATGGCACGGAAACCGTTAAACCGGTGGACAAAATTACCGGTCCGGGAAATGCTTATGTTTCTGCGGCCAAGCAACTGGTCTTTGGTAAAGTAGGCATAGATAGTCTTGCCGGTCCTTCAGAAGTTCTAATCGTAGCAGGAAACGGGGATAACCCGTCTTATGTGGCGGCAGATATGCTGGCGCAGTCGGAACACGATGAAGAGGCCCGGAGCATTCTCATAACGGATTCAATGGCCTTTGCGGGTAAAGTTATGTTTTATTTATTTGTACAAAAACCTCTGTTACTCCGGGAAAAAATAATAGCCCGGGCAATAAAAAATTCTTTTATTGTTATCGTAGATAAAATAAGCGATGCTGCCGCAATAAGTAATCTTGTTGCGCCGGAGCATCTTGAACTAATAGCCGCTAAAGCGGTTAAAGAAGCGGACACATATACAAATGCCGGAGCGGTCTTTATCGGCGCGCATACGCCTGTGGCATTGGGCGACTATATTGCAGGGACCAATCACGTGCTGCCGACTAACGGCGCAGCCAGATATTCTTCTCCTCTGGGTGTTTATGATTTTGTTAAAAGACAGACCACGGCCGAGGTGAGTAAAAAAGGTCTTTCCAAGCTTGCAGGTGCTTTGAAAATTCTAGCCCTGACCGAAGGCCTGGAAGCCCATTATAAAAGCGTGGAGAAAAGATTAGGTAAATAGAAAATATTTACAAATTACGATTTACAATTGACAATTTATGGAAGGCGGGAGGAACATCCGCCGTATAAAGAATATTTAATTTTTTAATATTGCGAGGTTATTTTCGCTTCAATAAATTGTAAATCGTCATTCGTCAATTGTAAATTAATTATGAGGAGTCTTATGAAAAAACGTATAAAAAAATATAAAAGAGTTACAAAGGAAACAAACATCTCTCTGGATCTTTGTCTGGATGGCGAAGGCAAATATGAAATTGATACGGGCATTGTGTTTTTTGACCACATGCTTACACATATAGCCAAACATGGCGGTCTAAACCTTTATCTGAAAGCTACCGGAGATAAAATTCCGGATTATCATCATTTGATAGAGGATGTGGGTATTGCGCTCGGTGAGTCCTTTCAAGAAGCGCTGGCGGATAAAAAGGGTATTAACCGTTATGGTTTTGCCTCCTGTCCCATGGACGAGTCCCAGGTTTCCGTTTCACTGGATTTTTCCGGAAGGCCTTTTCTAGTTTATGAGCTGCCTCTTAATAAAAAGAAGATTGGGGATATTGACGAAGATACCGTGGAAGAGTTTTTTAAAGCCTTTGCCGGCAGTGCCGCGGCAACGGTTCACCTTCATACAGTTTGCGGAAAAAATCCGCATCACCTTGTGGAAAGCGCTTTTAAGTCTTTTGGCCGCGCTTTAAAAGAAGCCGTGAAACACGGAACCAAAGGTATTCCTTCGACCAAAGGCGTGCTTTAGTGCGAAATAAATATATTGCAGTAGTGGATTACGGTATGGGTAATTTAATGAGCGTTTCCAAAGCTCTTGCCACCGTTTATCCTGAAGTGCGGGTTTCTAACAGTAAAGCTGTGATTAATAATGCCTCAGCAGTAGTTTTGCCCGGAGTAGGCGCTTTTGAGGATGCGGTTAAAAATCTTAACAAGCTGGGTTTAAACCGGACGATTAAAGCAAACATCTCCGGGGGTAAACCTTTTCTCGGAATCTGTCTTGGGCTCCAAATGCTCTTCACCCGGAGCGAGGAAAACGGCAACTGGGAAGGTTTTGATGTAATAAAAGGAACTGTTAAAAAATTTCCGGAAACAATAAAACTTAAAGTTCCCCAAATAGGCTGGAACAAGATTTTTATAAAAAAGGAAACTCCTATGCTGACAGGTATCAAAGACGGTGCTTTTGTTTATTTTGTACACTCGTATTTCGGAGTACCGGAGGACAAAAAGCTTGTGTGTACGGAGACGGCCTATGGTGTTAAATTCGCGTCTTCCGTGTGTTTTGACAATGTTTTTGCCTCACAGTTTCACCCTGAAAAAAGTCAGAGAGTAGGCTTGAAATTCCTAAAGAATTTCGTGGAGTTGACAAAATGCTCATAATACCCGCAATTGACATAAGAAAAGGAAGATGCATCCGTCTGGCTCAGGGAAATGTACGGGATGAAACAGTCTATTCCGAACAACCGGTTTCAGTAGCCAAGCTCTGGCAGTTGAGCGGGGCCAAGATGATTCATCTTGTGGACATTGACGGCGCCATTACGGGCACTCCGAAAAACCTCTCTACTATTTTCAAGATCGTGCGGGCAATAAAAGTTCCCGTACAAATGGGCGGCGGAATCCGTGACATGGAAACGCTGGAGAAAGTATTTGACGGCGGCGTGGAAAGGGCGATACTCGGCACTTCTGCGGTTGCAGCTTCCTTGGATTTTTTAAAAGAAGCTTTTGCAAAATACAAAGACCGGATAATTGTAGGTATTGATGCGAAACGCGGACTGGTTGCGATTAAAGGCTGGAAAGAAATAACAAATAAAAAGGCTCTCACGATAGCAAAAGAAGTACAGGAAATCGGCATAAAAGAAATAATATATACAGATATAGAAAAAGACGGCATGCTCTGCGGTCCAAATTTTAAATCTATCAAGGAAATAGCTGAAGCCGTAAATATGGGCGTTATTGCCACCGGCGGCATTTCCGGTATTAAGGATGTGGAACATCTCCTGGCTATGGAAAAGTACGGGGTCTCGGGGATGATAATAGGAAAAGCCATGTATACCGGGCGCATCGACCTGAAGGCCGCTATTAATCTGGCTAAAGAATATAAACCTGAAACCAGAAGACTCTCAAAAAAAACCAAGAAAATTAAGAAAAGGACCTAGTGAAGACTAATTATCTGGCAAAAAGAATAATTCCCTGCCTTGATGTTAAGAACGGAGAAGTGGTAAAGGGTATCAAATTTCTTAATCTTGTAAAAGCGGGGGATCCCGTGAAAGCGGCCCAGCTTTATGATAAACAGGGCGGAGATGAACTGGTTTTTCTTGATATTACGGCAACTCATGAAAAAAGGAAAACCATAATTGATGTTGTAAGGAAAACGGCCTCCAAAATATTTATTCCCTTAACCGTCGGCGGCGGTATCAACCAGATCAAAGATATCACGGCGCTTCTGAAAGCCGGAGCGGATAAAGTCTCTATTAATACTGCAGCGGTGAAAAACCCCTCTCTGATAAAACAGGCCTCAAGGATATTTGGCAGCCAATGTATTGTTGTGGCTATTGATGCCAAGAAGTGCGGCAAGAGAAAGTGGGAGGTCTATACGCATGGCGGCAGAAAAGCCACAGGTATAGATGCCGTGAAATGGGCAAAAAAGGTTACGGCTCTCGGCGCAGGTGAAATACTTTTAACCAGCATGGACGCGGATGGAACAAAAAAAGGTTATGATATCCCCTTGACCAAAGCCGTTAGTGAAGCTGTGAACATTCCTGTTATTGCTTCAGGCGGTGCGGGTTCCGTAAAACATATGGTGGAAGTACTGAAAAAAGGCAAAGCCGATGCGGTCCTGGCAGCTTCAATCTTTCATTATAAGACTCACACAGTAGCGAGCGTGAAGAAGAGCTTAAGAAAACAGGGCGTGCTTGTTAGAATCTGAGACAAATAATTTAAGTACTATTGACTAGTGACTAATGACTATTTAATGAGGGTGGAAAAAGCATCCACCGAGATTTATAAAAAAATATTGAACTTTGTAAATATAGCGGAAGTTTTACCCGCTTACAATAAATAGTCAATAGTCATTAGTACTTAGTAATTATCTTCTGGAGGGTTTTATGTCAGTCAAAGTAAAGTATAACTCAGACGGTCTCATTCCTGCAATCGTGCAGGATTATAAGACCAACGAGGTTTTAATGCTGGCTTATATGAATGCGGTGTCTCTAAAATTAACTCTTAAGACAAAGAAAGTGCATTTTTATAGCCGCAGCAGAAACAAGCTCTGGTTAAAGGGTGAATCCTCGGGGAACATTCAAAAGCTAAAAGAAATATATTTTGATTGTGATCTGGACGCCGTGCTTGTAAAAATTGAACAGGTGGGCGGCGCGGCCTGTCATACCGGACACCGGAGCTGTTTTTATTCAAAATTGCAGAAGGGTAAGTTGAAGATTTGCGGGAAACCCTGCTTTGATCCTAAGAAAATTTACGGGAAATAAATGATAATAATTCCGGGTTTTAAAGATTTTAAGAAGAAGGCAAAAAGAGGCTGTATAGTGCCTGTTTATGCCGAGATTTTTGCCGATCTAGAAACCCCGGTTTCTGTTTTTAAAAAACTTGAAAGCACTTATTCTTTTCTTTTGGAAAGTGTGGAAGGCGGGGAACGGATTGCCCGGTATTCCTTTATAGGCTCAGAACCCGAAAGAATATTTAAAGCCAAGAACGGCTCGGTTGAAATAATTAAAGCTAAAAAGTCAAATAAATTCACAGCCTCAAAAGATGCTCTTTTTGAATTAAAGAAAGAGCTCGGCAGGTATAAAGTGGTTAAAACTCCGGGTCTGCCTCCTTTTACGGGCGGCGCGGTGGGTTTTATCAGTTATGATATGGTGCGTTATTTTGAAACCCTGCCGGATAAGAATACTGATGATATTAACTCTCCGGATATTTATATGCTCATCGCAAACACGCTGGTTATCTTTGATCATGTAAAACATACCATTAAAATAGTTTCAAATATTACCGCAGAAGGCGGCGCGGCGGCGAATTATAAAAAAGCGGTAAAAAAAATAACTGCAGTTATTTCCAAATTAAAAAAACCGCTTAAAGACGATGCCCGCGATATCCGGGCGGCCGGCGGCAATATCTCGGAACTCAAATCAAATATGTCCAGAAAGGAATTCTGTGAGAGTGTTCTCCGCGCCAAGGACTATATAAAAGCCGGAGATATTATTCAAATGGTTCCGTCCCAGCGTTTAAGCGCAGATATCAGGGATGTGGATCCTTTGAATCTTTACAGGACCTTAAGAATAGTTAATCCCTCGCCTTACATGTATTACTTGAAATTCAAAGACCTGAAAATTGTAGGGGCTTCGCCGGAGTTGTTTGTTAAAGTCGAAGAAGACACTGTGACCACACGGCCTATAGCCGGAACCAGAAAGCGCGGATTAAATGAAGCCGAAGACGCAAAACTTATAGCCGGACTTTTAAAAGACGAAAAGGAAAAAGCAGAACATGTTATGCTTGTAGATCTGGCAAGAAATGATCTGGGCCGGGTCTGTAAATATCATAGTGTTAAAGTAAATGAATTTATGATAATTGAAAAATATTCACATGTAATGCATATTGTTTCAAATGTTGTCGGTAAACTGCAAAAAAACAAGGATTCTTTTGATGTAATAAGGGCCTGTTTTCCTGCAGGTACTTTGAGCGGGGCACCTAAAATAAGAGCCATGGAAATTATTGACCAGCTTGAAAAGGTAAGAAGGGGCCCTTACGGCGGACTCATAGGCTATTTTGGTTACTCCGGGAATTTTGATTCCTGCATAACGATCCGGACGCTGGTTATCGCAAATAATAAATTGCATGTCCAGGCCGGCGCGGGTATTGTAGCTGACTCCAACCCGGCTCTTGAGTATGAAGAAAGTATGAATAAAGCAAAAGCGGTGATTTCGGCCATTAATTTGACCAAGCGGGGACTTTAAGATGATATTGATGATAGATAATTATGATTCTTTTACTTATAATCTTGTGCAGTATCTCGGGGAACTGGGGAAAAATATAGTTGTTTTTAGAAATGACAAGATAACAATAGAAGAGATTGAAAAACTTAAACCGGAACGCATCGTAATTTCTCCGGGGCCCAAATCCCCTAAAGAAGCCGGTCTGAGTAATGAAATAATAATTCATTTCGCAGGAAAAGTTCCTATACTCGGTGTCTGTCTCGGGCACCAGTGCATTGGCCACGTCTTTGGAGGAGAAGTGGTGCGCGCTAAGCGTCTGATGCACGGAAAAACTTCAGCGATCTATCATAATAAC
>Ga0265593_1000559_pt1:0-7500 | contig 20009 bp, 14 predicted proteins | sample saktaG_8_FD_190136 | JGI IMG/M metagenome (GOLD analysis project Ga0265593, IMG submission 190136) | Saline water microbial communities from Sakinaw Lake, British Columbia, Canada - sak_2011_5_24_36m | ecosystem: Environmental > Aquatic > Non-marine Saline and Alkaline > Saline ...
ACGGCGGATCTGATGGATATTGTCGGTGGTGCCGAAGCGCTTAAAGGATAAATAATTGATGCAGGATTTCGAAGGACAGGAGGATATTTGATGGGACAGAATATTGGATATATTAAACAGGTGATGGGACCTATCGTTGACGTTGAATTTGAGCAGGGTCAATTGCCCAACATCCTGACCGCACTGCTGGTAAGTAATCCTACAATTAATGATGAAGCTGACAATCTCGTAATTGAAGTTGCTCAGCATCTGGGCGACAATATTGTCCGTACGATTGCCATGGATGTTACCGATGGTCTGGTTCGGGGAATGCCGGTTAAGGATACTGGAAACCCAATCATGATGCCGGTTGGTGAAGCGGGCTTGGGACGAGTATTAAATGTTGTCGGCAGACCGGTTGATGGTCTTGGCCCGATCAGTCAGGAAAAAATGATGCCGATTCACCGTGAAGCTCCAAAGTTTACCGAACAGGATACAACGGTGAAAGTATTGGAAACCGGCGTCAAAGTGATCGATCTGCTGGTGCCTTTTCCGAGAGGCGGGAAGATGGGACTTTTTGGAGGCGCCGGCGTCGGCAAGACCGTTATCATGATGGAAATGGTCAATAACATTGCCAAGCATCATCAAGGAATCTCCGTTTTTGCAGGGGTTGGCGAAAGAACACGCGAAGGAAATGACTTGTATCACGAAATGAAGAATTCCGGTGTTCTTCCCAATGCTGCGCTGATCTATGGACAGATGACAGAGCCCCCCGGCGCACGTGCGCGTGTTGCGCTCTCTGCGCTTACGGCTGCAGAATACTTCCGGGATGTTGAAGGTAAGGATGTTTTGATTTTTATTGATAATATTTTTAGATTTACCCAGGCCGGATCTGAAGTTTCCGCCTTGCTCGGACGAATGCCGTCCGCGGTTGGTTACCAGCCCACACTGGCGGTCGACCTTGGTACGCTTCAGGAACGCATAACCTCCACCAATAAGGGGGCCATTACGGCTGTTCAATGCGTTTATGTGCCTGCAGACGATTTGACTGACCCGGCTCCTGCAACCACATTTGCTCATTTGGATGGAACGGTTGTACTTTCCCGCCAGATTGCAGAACTCGGAATCTATCCGTCGGTTGACCCCCTGGATTCCACTTCCAGAATTCTGGATGCCGCCTATATTGGCGAAGAACATTATCTTGTAGCCAGAACTGTTCAACGGGTCCTGCAAAAATATAAAGAACTTCAAGATATTATCGCTATTCTTGGCATTGACGAACTGTCTGACGAAGATAAAATAACCGTTGCTCGCGCCAGAAGAATTCAACGATTTCTTTCTCAGCCTTTCCATGTTGCTGAAACCTTTACCGGTATGCCGGGTGCATATTGTAAAATCGAGGATACCGTTCGAGGCTTTAAAGAAATCTGTGATGGAAAACATGATGATCTTCCGGAGCAGGCTTTCTACATGGTTGGCGGCATTGAAGGCGCTGTCGAGAAAGCCAAAAAAATGGCCGAAGCACAATAAATACAGGTTGAGGGCAAATGAATGGCTGGAAATATAAAACTTGAGGTTGTTACACCAGAGAAATCTGTTGTCAGCGAAGAAGCACAGATTGTAATTGCTCCCGGAAGCCTGGGAGAATTCGGTGTGCTTATAGGCCATACACCATTTTTAACAACTCTAAAACTGGGCATTATCCGTTATAAGGATGCGCAAGGGGTTGAACGCTTTGTTTTTGTCAGCGGTGGATTTGCTGAAGCGCTTCCCAACAAAGTGACGGTATTGGCACAGGCTGCAGAAAGAAGACGTGATATTAATATTGAGCGCGCCAAATCGGCTTACGAGCGGGCTAAAAGTCGTCTTGAAGCCAAACCGAAAGAAGATATCGATTTTGTCAGAGCAAAAGCGGCTTTAGACAGGGCGCTGAATCGGTTAAAACTGGCCGAAACCCGAAAATAACCCTATCCTTACGTGTTCATGTAACAAAAAGAGCAGGTCATCCTTAAGATGGCCTGCTCTTTTTGTTCTTGAAATGATTCATTCGTCATTTCTTACGGATTCCAGGATGAAGACGCATATACACACGAATCTCTAAGCCCTTGAAAAAAAATGAAATTGAGGCAATAATGATTTCAGTGACGTCAATATTGGCGTAAGGATAAGAAATGGATACCTATTCACCCGACCTGGCGTTTATAGTTCTGGCTGCAGGCCTTGGAAAACGGATGAAATCTAACAAGGCCAAGGTGCTTCATGAGGTTCTTGGAAAACCGATGGTTCATCATGTTCTGGAAACCGCCACTCATTTTGCCGATAGAAATGTTTATGTGATTGTTGGCTACCAGTCTGAGGTCGTGCAGTCATCAATAGATAAAAATTTCGATGTTCATTATGTTTATCAGGAAAAGCAATTGGGTACCGGTCATGCTGTTTCGTGCGCCCTGCCTTATCTGAAGTCACAGATTCAGCAAATAGTCATTTTATGCGGAGATACTCCGCTTATCTCGCAATCTACGATAGCATTACTGATTCACACGCATCGGAATTTAAATAACGACTTAACTGTTCTTGCAGTCAACATGGACAACCCAACTGGATATGGTCGAATTTTGATAAAAGAGAATCAACGGATTGCGGGAATTGTGGAAGAAGCCGATGCGACAGACGCCCAGCGAAAAATAAAAATCGTAAATACCGGTATTTATTGTGTTGATAGAACGTTTCTATCTGATGCAATAGGATCTCTGACGAACAACAATGCCCAGCAGGAATTGTATTTGACGGATATTGTCGAAATCGGTTTTCAAAAAAATAAAGCAATTACCGCGGTAATCAGTGAAGATTCCACAGAGATGATGGGTGTGAACAGCCAGGAGGATTTGCGAATTGCGGATAGGCAGATGAGATTGAGGCTATCAAAAAATCTTGACTTTCGTAACTCTCCATGAGTATATGAAATAAGAGGTGAAATGGTGGAAAATGAAATGCTGCTGATGCAGCAGTTTGAAGAAATAGAGCAGAAGGTAGAACGATTGATCGTGATCTGTGGTTTGCTTGAGGCCAAAAATATCCAACTCAGAAATACCATATCAAGTCTGGAAACAGAACTTCGATTAAAGACCGAGGCATTAGAAAATTTATCTGAAGAAAGAACCATGATCCGATCGAAAATTGATACGCTTTTAGTGAAGTTGGAAAATATTGCAGAAATGGATTCGAATTCATCACAGTGAAAAGGCAGAGAAAGGCAAATAATTTTCCTTGGAAGATTATCTTACTATCACTCTTTTTGGCCAAACCTATACTTTCAAATTCGAGTCAGATAACCTGAGCGGAAAAGAGATTGTGGATATGCTGCTCAGCGAAGTTGGAAAAGTGGAGTCCCAGTTTCAGCAATCCATTCATGTTAATAAATTTGTCATATTGATATTAGCTGCTCTCAACATCAGCCTTGAGAAAATTGCATTAAAAAACAATTATCAGCATCAGTTGTCAAATCTCAGCGACAGGTCAGCAGAATTGATCCATCGACTGGATGAATGTATCACCCCACTTTCTGATTCGACATCAACTGAAACCATGTAGGTGTTTTATTCCTGTTTCATGGAAACGTTCCAACCAACTGGCGGATGACTTACAAATACGTATCAAATACGATGGTAACGGCTTATGTGTAATACCCCTGCCGTGTTCGTTATTGGAAGATGATCTTTGTCCCAACATATAATACTCAGGGGCCTTTACTGATTTTGGTGAGCATGTTCTGCTTGTACAGAAAAGCCTAAAAAAATCACAGGGATCCCCAAATATCCACGTTTGGCTCAAAGGCCTTACAAAACGGCACAGTGGTGGGGGTTTACACATTTTCATCCGGTATGTCATGCCGTTATTCTGGTTGCCTCTGCAATTGTTTTGCTGCCTTTCTTCAATTCTTCATTTTCTTTTTAGGGATTTCCCCGTTTTCCCCAGCATTCGTATTTCATATTTATTTCACAGATAATTTTATTAGAATAGGCTGTTTACTGTCATCCATTGCGAAAGAAACAGCTGTTTTTCTGGTGAAAACTGATACATGTGTGTATCAGGACGGATTAAATTGAAAAACGACAATTGATAACCTGTTTTAATACCAGGAGTCTGCCATTTATCGGGAGGTCTCTTTAGGAGATAATGAATGAATGAATATAGTATATTTGTAAGTGTTGCCTGTTTTGTTGCCGGGTTTATTGCCGCTACCTGGCTGAAGATCAAAAGCCTCAAAGATAAAATCATCCGTGCAGAAGAAGACGCCAGGCGTATATTGGATGACGCCAGGCATCGATCAGAAACGCTGACGAAAGAGGCCCAGTTGGAGGCAAAAGATGTAATTTTTAAAATGAAGAGTGATTTTGATTTAGAGACAAAAGAAACTCGGGCTGAAGCAAAGAAAAAAGAGAGATGGCTGATACAAAAAGAGGAGAATGTTGACCGTAAAATTGAACAGTCAGAACGTCGGGATATGGAAATTGCGAAAAAAGAAAAATCGCTGAATGACCGGGAAGAGCTGATTGAAAAAAGAGATCTTGAATATAAGGGATTAATAGAAGAACAAAAACGACAGTTGGAAAAGATATCAGGCATGTCATCTGAACAGGCAAAGGAATTGTTGATTCGTGCCATGGAGAATGAGGCTCGGTACGAGGGTGCCAAACTCATTAAACGAATTGAAGCAGAAACAATTGAAGAAGCTGAAAAAAAAGCTAAAAAAATTATTTCAACAGCGATTCAGCGATTTTCAGGTGAGTTTGTATCTGAAAGAACGGTCTCGGTTGTTCCGCTTCCCGGGGACGAAATGAAGGGGAGAATTATCGGCAGAGAAGGCCGGAATATCCGAGCGCTTGAGGCTGCCACAGGTATCGATCTGATTATAGATGATACGCCTGAGGCGGTGATACTGTCAGGATTTAATCCGGTTCGCCGTGAAGTTGCGCGGCTGTCGTTGCTCAGACTGATATCCGATGGGAGAATTCATCCCGCAAGAATTGAAGATGTCGTTAAAAAAGTATCACTGGAAGTGGATGTAACCATCAAGGAAGCAGGGGAGCAAGCCGCTTTTGATCTTGGGGTGCATGGGATTCATCCGGATTTGATCAAACACATCGGGAGTCTGAAATTTAGAACCAGTTATGCCCAGAATGTTCTGCAGCATTCCGTAGAAGTTGGCTTTCTTTGCGGCATCATGGCTTCGGAGTTGGGATTAAATTCCAAACTGGCTCGTAGGATGGGGTTGCTTCACGATTTGGGGAAAGCCATTGACCATGAAGTAGAGGGACCCCATGCTTTGATTGGATCAAAGCTGGCAAAAAAATATGGTGAGTCTCCCAAGGTCGTACATGCTATTGCCGCGCACCACGAGGATGTGCCACCTAGTACGGTTTATGCATTTTTAGTACAGGCTGCGGACGGGCTTTCCGGAGCCAGGCCAGGTGCACGGAAAGAACTTCTGGAGAACTATGTAAAGCGTCTTGAAGAGCTTGAAAATATAGCCAATTCATTTCGCGGAGTCTCAAACTCATATGCGATACAGGCTGGCAGGGAATTGCGCGTGATCGTTGAGAGTGAAGTGATCACTGATGAAGAAGCGACGCTATTAAGCAGAGATATTGTCAAAAAAATTGAGGAAATGCTGACATTTCCTGGCCAGATTAAAGTCATGGTGATTCGAGAAACCCGGGCAGTTGAATATGCAAACAAATAGGATTGATAGTTTATGAAAAATGCAATGGATATTCTTAGAGAGCGTGGATTTATCGAACAGACTACTCATGATGCTGAACTTCGGGATTATCTGGAATCCGGCCAGATCTCTTGCTATATCGGCTTTGATCCGACAGCGTCCAGTCTTCATGTCGGCAGTCTGATTCCCATCATGGCGCTATCCAATATGCAGAAATGCGGGCACAGGCCTATCGCTCTGGTTGGGGGCGGGACCGGCCTGGTCGGCGACCCCAGTGGAAAAACCGAAACCCGTAAATTGCAGACCAAAGAACAGGTTGACGAAAATGTTGTGGGAATCAAGAAACAGCTATCTCAATATCTTGATTTCGATGCGGAGAGGGCGATTTTGGTGAATAACGCCGACTGGCTTACGGACTTGAAATATATTCCATTTCTGCGGGATATTGGCAAACACTTTTCTGTGAACCGCATGATAAAATCGGAAAGCTATCGCATGCGGCTTGAAGCAGAAGATGGTCTGAATTTTATTGAATTCAACTATATGTTGCTTCAAGCATATGATTATTTGGAATTGTTCGATCGTATGGACTGCAGGCTTCAGATGGGAGGCAGTGATCAGTGGGGGAATATTGTCGCTGGTATTGAACTGATTCGACGAATCAGGCAACAATCTGCTTTTGGGATTACATTTCCGCTGATTACCACAAGTACAGGCGCAAAAATGGGCAAAACAGCCAAAGGTGCGGTCTGGTTAGACCCTGTCAGAACCAGTCCATATGATTATTACCAGTTCTGGGTGAATACTGATGATGGAGACGTGACACGGTTTTTGTCTCTTTTTACTTTTTTGCCGATTGAAGAGATTCAGCAGACAACTCAATTGAAAGATGTGGAGCTGAACTGCGCAAAGTCGGTCCTGGCCTTTGAAGCCACGTCACTGGCGCATGGGCCTGAAGAAGCTATCAAAGCATATCGAGCATCTGCAGGCGTTTTTGGCACCAGAAAGATTCCTGATCACGTTTTGCCGACAAGCACCGTTCCCAGGCAGGATAAGCAAGTGGACGACCAGTCTGTGCCGCATTCTTTCATGAATTCAGGCGAACTGAAAAATGGAATTCCAATTTTCAAATTAATCCACAGCGTGGGTTTGGCAGGATCTGGCGGTGCAGCCAGGCGACTGGTAGAACAGGGAGGCGCCTATATAAACGGCAAGCGGATTGAGGATTTAAATTACCAGGTCTCGGATAAGGATATCTTCAATGGTGAGATTCTGCTCAGCTCAGGAAAAAAACGGTTTCACAAAATTAAATGTAGAGTGAAATAAGACACGATATCGCAAATATATTTCTTGACATGGATGATGAATTTATATATTATACTCTAGTTTGTGTGGGTTATAGAAAAACGATTCAAAAAAATAGTTCTTGACAAATTAGTAAAATAAAACTAATAGAAGAGTTATAAGTCGGATTGTTTTCTAAATAATCCTGGTTGGCCAGTTTTAAGGAAAAAGACAAATCATATCCTGAGGTCAATCGAAAAAAAGTATTGGCTGATTTGATCTTTGAAAACTAGATAGTGACAGCTTGTGAGTTTAAGGAGCCCAGTTAATTTACCTGCGCAAGCGGGTATTGTATAGTTTAATTGGAGAGTTTGATCCTGGCTCAGAATGAACGCTGGCGGCGTGCTTAACACATGCAAGTCGTACGAGAAATCCTCTGCTTGCAGGGGAGAGTAAAGTGGCGCACGGGTGAGTATCGCGTGGGTAATCTACCCTTGAATTCAGGATAACATTTC
>Ga0265593_1000559_pt1:10000-20009 | contig 20009 bp, 14 predicted proteins | sample saktaG_8_FD_190136 | JGI IMG/M metagenome (GOLD analysis project Ga0265593, IMG submission 190136) | Saline water microbial communities from Sakinaw Lake, British Columbia, Canada - sak_2011_5_24_36m | ecosystem: Environmental > Aquatic > Non-marine Saline and Alkaline > Saline ...
AGTGGGAGGGTCATGTATGGTTTAGGCCATACGGCCTGACTGCGTGCCTTTTGCATAATGAGTCAGCGAGTTACTTTACGTAGCAAGGTTAAACCGCTCAAGGTGTAGCCGAAGCGAAAGCGAGTCTGAATAGGGCGTCAAGTTGCGTGGAGTAGACCCGAAACCAAGTGATCTATCCATGGTCAGAGTGAAGCGCAAGTAAAATTGCGTGGAGGCTCGAACCGTTGTATGTTGAAAAATACTCGGATGAACTGTGGATAGGGGTGAAAGACCAAACAAACTTGGAAATAGCTGGTTCTCCCCGAAATATATTTAGGTATAGCCTTACGAGATGATGGATGGGGGTAGAGCACTGGATGGGCTAGGGGTCCTACCAGATTACCAAACCTAACCAAACTCCGAATACCATCTTATTTATCGTAGGAGTCAGACTGCGGGAGCTAAGTTTCGTAGTCGAGAGGGAAACAGCCCAGACCGTCAGCTAAGGTCCCCAAATTTGTGCTAAGTGGGAAAGGATGTGGGAGTGCACAGACAGCCAGGATGTTGGCTTAGAAGCAGCCATCATTTAAAGAAAGCGTAATAGCTCACTGGTCGAGTGAACCTGCGCCGAAAATGTAACGGGGCTCAAGCACAATACCGAAGCTACGGGATATCATTTAAGGTGATATCGGTAGGGGAGCATTCTGTACGGGTTGAAGGTTTACCGTAAGGAGAGCTGCACTGTACAGAAGAGACCATGCTGACATGAGTAACGATAAAGCGGGTGAAAAACCCGCTCGCCGAAAACCTAAGGATTCCTGGGTAAAGCTAGTCTTCCCAGGGTTAGTCGATCCCTAAGCCGAGGCCGCAAGGCGTAGGTGATGGAAAACAGGTTAATATTCCTGTACCACCGAGGTATCGTTTGAGTGAAGGGGGGAAGCAGGAGGGTAGGTCATCCATCTGATGGAACAGGTGGTTCAAGCAAGTAGGCAGAAAGCGAGAGGAAAATCCGCGTTTTTATATAAATGCCGAGATGTGATGAGGATCTGCGAAAGCAGAATAAACTGACTGATCCCATGCTGCCAAGAAAATCCTCTAAACGAGATATTCAGGTGATCGTACCGAAAACCGACACAGGTAGGTGGGGAGAGAATCCCAAGGCGCTTGAGAGAACCCTGGTTAAGGAACTCGGCAAAATAACACCGTAACTTAGGGAAAAGGTGTGCCCAGGAAGGTGAAGTAATTTACTTACGGAGCCGGAGAGGGCCGCAGAGAAATGGCGGTAGCGACTGTTTACTAAAAACATAGGACTCTGCAAAGTCGTAAGACGAGGTATAGGGTCTGACGCCTGCCCGGTGCTGGAAGGTTAAGGGGATTTGTCAGCGCAAGCAAAGCATTGAACCGAAGCCCCAGTAAACGGCGGCCGTAACTATAACGGTCCTAAGGTAGCGAAATTCCTTGTCGGGTAAGTTCCGACCTGCACGAATGGCGTAACGACTTCCGCACTGTCTCAACCAGGGACTCAGTGAAATTGTATTGGCGGTGAAGATGCCGTCTACCCGCGAAAAGACGGAAAGACCCCGGCACCTTTACTACAGCTTGACATTGGATTTTGGAATAGGATGTGTAGGATAGGTGGGAGGCATTGAAGCTGGGACGCTAGTTCTGGTGGAGCCACCCTTGAAATACCACCCTTTTTATTTTAGAGTTCTAACTTCGACCCATGAACTGGGCGAAAGACAGTGTCTGGTGGGTAGTTTGACTGGGGCGGTCGCCTCCCAAAGCGTAACGGAGGCGCGCGAAGGTTCCCTCAGGCTGATTGGAAACCAGCCGTGGAGTGTAAAGGCATAAGGGAGCTTGACTGCGAGAGAGACATTTCGAGCAGGTACGAAAGTAGGTCTTAGTGATCCGGCGATTCTGAATGGAAGGGTCGTCGCTCAACGGATAAAAGGTACGCCGGGGATAACAGGCTTATCGCCCCCAAGAGTTCACATCGACGGGGCGGTTTGGCACCTCGATGTCGGCTCATCACATCCTGGGGCTGGAGCAGGTCCCAAGGGTTCGGCTGTTCGCCGATTAAAGTGGTACGTGAGCTGGGTTTAAAACGTCGTGAGACAGTTTGGTCCCTATCTTTCGTGGGCGCAGGATATTTGAGAGGATCTGTTCTTAGTACGAGAGGACCGGAATGGACGAACCAATGGTGTTCCAGTTATCGCGCCAGCGGTATAGCTGGGTAGCTACGTTCGGAATGGATAACCGCTGAAAGCATCTAAGCGGGAAACCAACCTCAAGATTAGATATCCCTTCAGGCTCAGGCCTGACTAAAGACCCCTTGTAGACTACAAGGTTGATAGGCCAGGTGTGTAAGTGTGGTAACACATTTAGCTAACTGGTACTAATCGGTCGTGAGGCTTGGCCACAAAACAGTTGTCACAATCGTTTTTTTGTGTACTCATTTTCAGAATTGTCACTGACTTTCAGAAACGGAATAAATATTCTTTTTCGGTGGTTATAGCGAAGAGGTCACACCCGTTCCCATCCCGAACACGGCAGTTAAGCTCTTCAGCGCCGATGGTACTGCCAGGGAAGCTTGGTGGGAGAGTAGGACGCCGCCGAAAATCTTACATAAAGCCTGTCATCTCACGATGACAGGCTTTTTTGCTTTAGAGAACCGCCGGAATTGTAATAGAATTGTCTTACCGCATATCTGTTTTGCTTTTCACTGAATTCCACCGTAAGATGGATGCATTCAAATGATGATCTTTCCAAAGGCTTTTTGTACATACGATATGGGGGTAAACGATGAATTTTCCTGAACTTAAAATCGGTGATCTTGTCTGCCGCATTCCGATTATTCAGGGGGGGATGGGGGTCGGTATCTCGATGTCCGGACTGGCATCTGCGGTGGCGAATGAAGGGGGGATCGGTGTGATTGCCGGCGCCATGGTCGGTATCGACGAGCCGGATATTACCGAGAATCCGGTTGCAGCCAATGTCAGAGCACTGAAACAGATGATCCGCAAAGCAAGGTCCCTGACGCGCGGCATTATCGGCGTCAATATCATGGTCGCCCTGACTCACTATGCGGATCTTGTCAAAGCAGCGATCGAGGAAGGGGTTGACATCATCTTTTCCGGCGCCGGCCTGCCCATGGACCTGCCCGGGTACTTGACAAACGGCGCCCGGACAAAACTGGTTCCCATTGTCTCTTCCGCCCGCGCCGCCAGACTGATCTGCCAGAAATGGCTGTCCAGATTCAATTACCTTCCGGATGCGTTCGTGGTTGAAGGGCCGAAAGCCGGAGGGCATCTCGGGTTTAAAAAAGAACAGATCGATGACCCTGCCTATGCCATTGAAAGACTGATTGTTGAAGTGATCGAAGCCGTTGACGCCATTGCCGCCGGGCGCGGCGCCAAGATTCCGGTCATTGCTGCCGGCGGCATTTATACCGGGGCGGACATTCAACGGTTTTTAAAGCTGGGGGCCGCCGGTGTGCAGATGGGAACCCGATTCGTGGCAACCCATGAATGCGACGCCAGTCCGGATTTCAAGAAAACATATCTTGATGCCGTTAAAGAAGACCTGATCATCATCAAGAGTCCGGTGGGAATGCCGGGCCGCGCCCTGAGGAACCGGTTCCTGACTGAAGTTGAAAACGGCAACAAAACGCCTTTCATCTGTCCTTATCACTGCATCAAAACCTGTGATCGGACAAAAAGTCCTTATTGTATTGCGCTGGCCCTGGCCGGCGCCCGGAAGGGGAAGTTCAAAAACGGATTCGCCTTTGCCGGATCCAATGCCTACCGGATCAATAAAATAATATCCGTCAAGGAATTGATCGACTCGTTGAAAACGGAGTTCTCCCAGGCTTGCTGCTGCTGAAGCCTCCGCCGGAGGGTTGCCGGTTTTGACTGCTTTTCTATTCCATCTGCCGAACAATCATGAATCAATTCATTTCTTCTTGCCTTATACTGTAACCCTTTCCAAAAATCCGATTCATTACCGAAGAAAACACAATTCCCATACAGACTGTAGAAGTCCTGAAAACTTCTAGGTATGAATCATTTTTGATGGAGGATGCATGCAGACGGATATTTCAAGAAGGCGGTTTTTTAAAAAAAGCGCCCTGGCGGCCGCGACTCTGGCGGTTTCAAACGTACCCCAGGTGCTGGCCTCGCAGTGCGAAACAGATCAGCAGTTGGCCACCCTGATCGATGTTTCCCGCTGCATCGGATGCGAGGCCTGTGTGGATGCCTGCAGGGAAAGCAATGAAGCCAAATTTCCCAGGCCGGTAAAGCCCTTTCCCAAGATGCTTCCCGACCGGGTTAAAGTTGAAGACTGGTCGGATCAAAAAGACGTCCGGGATCGCCTGACCCCTTATAACTGGCTCTTTATTCAGCGCGCCGTGGTCCAAACGGACGGTGGCGAAAAAGAGATCACCCTTCCACGTCGATGCATGCATTGTGTGAATCCCCCCTGTGTGAAGCTCTGCCCCTGGGGAGCTGCCATTCAGCAGAAAAACGGCATTTCCCGAATGGATCCGGATCTGTGCCTGGGCGGGGCCAAATGCAAGAACGTCTGTCCCTGGAAAATCCCCCAGCGCCAGACCGGGGCCGGTCTGTATCTGGATATCCTGCCGTCGCTGGCCGGAAACGGGGTGATGAACAAGTGCGATCGCTGCTATAACCGGATTGCGGAAGGCGGCATTCCGGCCTGCATTGAGGCCTGCCCCGAGCAGGTGCAGACCATCGGTCCCCGCAGGGAAATCCTGAAACAGGCCCATGAACTGGCTTCATCCATGAACGGATTCATTTACGGCGAAACGGAAAACGGCGGCACCAATACGATTTATGTTTCTCCGGTTCCCTTTGAAACGCTGAACCAGGCCATCGACAAAGGACAGGGAAGACCGGGCCTGAAAAAGGCAAAAGATGAAATGTCCGAAGCCAACACCCTGGCGGCGGCGCTCATCATTGCCCCGATTGCCGGCGTGGCATCCGCCATTGGCCGGTATTATAAAACCGTGAAAAAACACGCCTCGGGAGATCTTTTATGAATCCTCGTACAATCGCAATCCAACCCGGTAGCCGCCGGAAATTTATTTATATCATCACGCTGTTTGTCATCACGCTGACCGGCTTTGCCCAGATGCCCATATTCAAGCGCTACTATATTGCCGACATTCCCGGCCTGGGCTGGCTGGATGAGTTTTACGTCACGCATTACCTGCATTATCTGGCGGCAGCCGTGCTGCTGGCTGTCCTGTTTGAAGGGGCTATCGGGTATCTGCTGATGTTTCGTAAACACTACCGCATGACGGTTTCCGGTCGCATCCGGGCCATGCTGTTATTCGGTCTGGTTTTGACCGGCGCCTTGATGGCGGTGAAGAATTTTTCCGGATACTGGTTTTCCCAGCAGGCAATTATCGCGATGGATATCCTGCATATCGCCCTGACAGTTGTTTATCTTTCCGCAGCATTGTGGGTGGTTATTTCCGGGAAAAAATGGATTGAAAAAATCTGACTACAAAATCTTGTCCGGGTTCTTCAGTCACTTGGGGACGATCGTCTCCTTGATCCGAATTCTCTTATCCCTTAGCGATAGATCAAAGACGGAAGCCACAATGTCATGGGCGGCCAGAAACAGGCAATCAAAAGCGCCGCCATGGCTGCGGCAACCAGCGGCATGACGGCGCGACTCACTTCCCCCAACGGCACCCCGGAGATGCCGCAGCTCACAAACAGGCAGATTCCCACAGGCGGTGTCAACATGCCAACGGCCAGATTAACGACCATGAGAACCCCGAACTGAACCGGATCGACCCCCATCTGAGGCGTCAGCACAGCCAGGACGGGAACCAGCAGTATCAGAGCCGCCGTGGTTTCCATAACACAGCCGACAACAAGCAGTCCTGCCATGACAAGAAGCAGCAGCCCCCAGGGCGGCAGGCCCATCGCGGCAACTGCGGCGCCTACGAGTTGAGTCGTATGTTTCATGGCGATCAGCCAGGTAAATACCTTGGCCATGGCAATGATAAAGAGGATGGTCGCGGCGGTGATCTGCGAGCGGACGATGAGCGCGGGCATGTCCTTCCACTTCAGCTCGCGGTTGAAGGCCATGCTGACGAGAAGGGCGTAGAAAACCGCCAGGGCCGCCGCTTCGGTGACCGTGACGATACCTGACAGAATTCCGCCCAGCACGATGACGGGCGCGCCAAGGGCCCAAACCGCGTCTTTCAGCGATACCCACACCCGTGGCAATGAAAAGCGCTGGCGCAGTCCGTAACCCTTTTGCATGCATATCCATATCGACACCGCCATGAAGGAGCACCCGAAGAGAATTCCAACCATCATCCCTCCGGCAAAAAGCTTGGCAATGGACACATTGGTCAGAAAACCGAAAATCACCATGGGAATGGACGGCGGGATGATGACGCCGATGGCGCCGCCCGCGGCGACCACGGCCGCGGCAAAAGCCGGCGGATAGCCCTGGCGGATCATCGCGGGAATGACGACCGCGCCGATGGCGGCAGTGTCGGCGGCTGCGGAACCGGAAATTCCGGCAAAGAACATGGAGGCGACAATGCAGGCACATGCCAGGCCGCCGGGGACCCAGCCGACCAGACTGTCCGAAAAATCAATGAGCTGCCGGGAGATTCCCCCGGTCTCCATGATGGCGCCTGCCAGCATGAACAACGGCACGGCCAGAAGATCGAAAGAATCCACGCCGGCAAAAAGCAGTTGCACGATGGTCTGCCCCAGCGCCGACAATTGCACGCCTGCGGGAAAAACGCCCGGAGTCAGCATGAGGCCAATGGCCGGCAGGCCGATGGATAAAGCGATCGGAAGCCCCAGGGCGATCAGCAGGAAAAGAAGCGCGAAAAGAACAATAACCGTCATCGCGCTCTCCGATCAAAAGTCGTTGCCATGTCTGCCAGCACATGTACGATAAACACCATTGCCGATATGGGAATAACGGCAATGGGGATCGACATGGGAATCTGCAAGGAGGCGGTGGTATGCTCCCATGCCTTGATCGTATATTCGGTTCCAAACCAGGCAAGGATGCAAAAACAGCCCAGGGTCGCCACCTGCAGGGCCACAACGATAACTTGCTGGACAGACCGGCCCAGGCCATGCCCGATCCCCTTGAGTCCGATGAAGCTCATCCGTTTGTAGGCGGCTGTTCCGCCGAGAAAGGTTATGGCCACCAGCAGATGACGGCTTACTTCCTCTGACCAGCCCAGAGAAGCGCCGATGTAGCGGGAGAGCACCTGGCCAAAGAGAATAAGGCAGATGCTCCCTCCGATCACAAGAAGGAGCTTCTCCACGATGGCATTGATCCACAGGCTGATCTGTTGCAGCATCGATATCATGTTTGACTGTCTTTTCTCCGGGTTGGGTGTTAAGCCTGCGCTATTTCACCAGCTTGCGGATATCTTCAACAATTTTCCTGGTATCCCCGGTGGTTGCGTCCACAACGGGTGCCGTCACCTTCCGGAAAGCTTCGATATCCGGATGCTCTTCGATCTGCATACCGGCTGCTTTGAGCTCCGCCAGTTGCTTGACTTCGTTATCGCGGATATAGGCGCGGCCTTTTATGGATGCCGTGTGCGCTGCATCCATGATGACTTTGCGGTCGGTTGCGGGCAGATTGTCCATGAAGGACTTGTTGGCCACGAATACCAGCGCCGAGTAAACATGCCGGGTCAGGGAAAGGTATTTTTGTCCGGCTTCAGTCAGTTTGGCAGCATAAATCACGGCGATCGGGTTCTCCTGCCCGTCGATGACCCCCTGCTGCAATGCGGTAAAGATGGGCCAGGCCATGGGGGTGGGATTGGCGCCAATTGCGCGCCAGATGGCCAGATGGGTGGGCGCCTCCATGGTGCGGATTTTCAGCCCCTTGGCATCCTCCGGAGTTTTTATGGGGTGTTTGGAGTTGGTTATATTGCGAAAGCCGTTGTCCAGAAAGTGGAGAGCCGTGAAACCGGCTTTTTCAAACCGTCTGGCAAAATCCTGGCCGATCGGTCCGTCCAGTGCCATGTCGGCAGCCTCATAGGAAGGAAACAAAAACGGCATTTCCAGAGCCTTGATCTCGGGGATGAAAGCCTCGATGGGGCCTGTCGTGCACACGGACATCTGCGTGGCGCCGACCTGGATCTGCTGCAGGGCCTGGGTTTCGCTCCCCAGAGCGGCCGAGTGATGGGCAACTACCTTGTATTTTCCGGGAAGGACCTTGTCGATTTCTTCCTTGAACCAATTTGCAGCCCGGGTGTGCACGAAATCCGGGTTGGTGACAATGGCAATATTGATCTCGGTCTCGGCCAAAGCCATGCCGGCAAACCCGGTCAGATAAGCTGCAAAGACGATGAAAATCATACGGACACGCATAGCTTCTCTCCTTTTCGCCAAAAATATGGGATGGAAATGTGTTCTTCCGGTGGCAGTTTTGCTTGTTGAACAGATTCAGGTAAGCAATAAATTGAGGGCATCCCCGTTGTCAAGACAAATCTGGATATGGGGGATCACGACCGTCAAGACAGATTGCGTTTTATTTGCGGACGCAGTAAATGGAGAAAATGGATTGATCACCAGAATCATTTTTTGAAGAGGAAAATCTCATGAATCGTAGTAATGTGTCCAAGTTGCCGAAATGGTTTCCCCTGATCATTCTTTTGCTTTTTGCTGTGTTTGTTGTGGTTCTGCCGGTCCGGGCGAATGATCACGCAAACAGGACCGCAGAGCAAAAGACGGCCCTTTTCCTGGAATCCCTTCGGGATCAACCCGGGTTGCTTTACGCCTTCCTGAGGCAGATGCCCAAGGGCGGGGATCTCCATAGCCATCTTTCCGGGGCCGTATATGCCGAGTCCATGATTCACTGGGCTGCAGAAGACGGGTTGTGCATTGACCAAAAGACACTTCGGGCGTCTTCTCCGCCCTGTGATGCGCTACCGGGCCGTCCCGAGGCAAAACTGGCCTTTAAGGATTCCGATTTCTACCGGACGATAATCGACGCCTGGTCCATGCGTAACTGGCAGTATTCGGGCCAAAGCGGTCATGACCATTTTTTCGATACCTTTGATAAATTTGACATTGCCACGAAAAACCGGCGGGGGGACATGATGGCGGAAGTGGCCAATCGGGCCGCCGCAGGCCGGGTCGGCTATCTGGAGCTGATGATCACGCCGGAAGAGGCCAGCATTGCAGACCTGGCGGCCCGAACGGGATGGGATGACGATTTCGAACTGATGAGATCAAAGCTCTTGGCCCAGGGAATGAAGGATATCCTGAAGGCGGTGAAAAATGAAATGGATCAGGCCCAGACAGTCATGAGGCAACGGTTGAAATGCGACGAGGAGCAGTCTGCTCCGGGGTGCGGCGTTGCTGTCCGCTATCTTTATCAGGTTTTGAGGGGGATGCCGCCGGAGGCTGTCTTTGCTCAAATTCTGGCCGGATGCGAACTGGTTGCCGCTGATCCGCGCTTTGTGGGGTTGAATCTCGTCATGCCGGAAGACGCCCGTATTCCCATGGCGGATTTTCCCGTCCATATGAGGATGCTGGATTACTTTCATAACGTTTATCCGCGGACGCAACTGACCCTGCATGGGGGAGAACTGGCTCCCGGGCTGGTCCCTCCGGAAGGACTCCGTTTTCATGTCCGGGATTCGGTAAAAAGCGTCCATGCCGGCCGGATAGGTCATGGGGTGGATATCCTGAACGAAGACGGCTGCTTCGATCTGTTGCGGGAGATGTCCCGGCGCCAGATTCTTGTGGAAATCCTGCTGACCAGCAACGATGTCATCCTCGGCGTCAGGGGCAAGGATCATCCGCTGAATACCTATATCCGCTACGGTGTTCCGGTTGCCCTGGCTACGGATGACGAAGGGGTGTCCCGTTCGGAGATGACGCGGGAATATCAGAAGGCTGTTATGGATCAGGGGCTGGGCTATCTTCAGCTTAAGCGCATGGCCCGTAACAGCCTGGAATATGCCTTCATAGAGGGCGCCAGTCTCTGGAAGGACCGTAAATTT
>Ga0265593_1000560_pt1 | contig 19959 bp, 20 predicted proteins | sample saktaG_8_FD_190136 | JGI IMG/M metagenome (GOLD analysis project Ga0265593, IMG submission 190136) | Saline water microbial communities from Sakinaw Lake, British Columbia, Canada - sak_2011_5_24_36m | ecosystem: Environmental > Aquatic > Non-marine Saline and Alkaline > Saline ...
GACGATCGAAGATCGTCGCAAGTACACCAAGCGCAATTCAAACTAGCCTCGACTAGTTTTTGCTAGCTATTTTTTGGCTGGTTTGCGCGTTGGATTCTTGAGCGATACCTGAGGATGTGGTCGTGGTGTTGACCGCTTCTCTTCAAGCAGTTTGACAAGAGTCTTGTACGTCTTTGAACCAATGAGTTCGGTGATCTCATCTTTTAGATACTTGTAAACAGGATCTTTACCAACGAATGCTGCAGGGTCATCGGTACACCACCAATGAAACTCGATGCCACCCTCACCCCAGTCGCGCCGTTTCCATTCGCGCAAATGAGAAATGACGTGGCCATCGTCTTCTGTGTGCTCGTCTAGGCGTAACGGTACCTGCCAACAAACATCTGGTTTCCAATCCATCGGACGTTCGCCAACTTCGAGAGCAGCAATGTGAAACGCACAACCCATGCCACCTTCAAAATCCGGGTCATTGTGAAAGATGCACGCATCGTTCACGCGACGTGTCGCATCAGATCCATCTCGATTCTTGATCAGCCAGCGGTTATTCGCACCTTTTGCATGCTTTTGCCAATGTTCCGGCTTGAGACGCTTCACCGACTTCTTTACTGATGCGAGATCCTTTTTGTCGATGAAGTGGGCTCCGTAACTGCAGCAACCCTGCTGCAACTTGGTTGCATCATCATCGAGTACACCTTTGCAACCCGAACCGTAAATACACGACCAATTGGAAAGCATAAATGTCGAATCGATCATCCATGTTTGCTCGGCGTCTGGGTCGGTGAAACTAATCCACTCGTGAAGTTCTTCTGGTCGTGACATAGGTTGTGACGCTAGACGATAGAAAGGCACATCACACGTCATTCTCGACAATGTGCAATATTTCTCGTAGATGATGAACTCATTGTCGTCTTGACTGTCATACTTGATGCATGCCAGCATCGCAAGACGAATCCATAAATGACATTGTTTCCCGACTTGAATCAATCTCGGAGGAGATCGCCGACAAGGCCCTCGATGCGCTCAAATCCGCCCATCGCGATGGCGCCGTCAAACGACCAGAAACCGAACGACAGCTCACCACCGCTCGGCGAGCGATCGAAAAGGCGATAGGAGTGCTTACGCGCCTTGATTGATGAAGTTAATCAATTCGCGTAAACCGCCTGCATCACTGCGGTTCGGATCGAAACGCAATCGAAATTTGTCGACATGGTCATTCTCGGCTCTTTCGGCCGAATGAGGTTGAACCACTTCAAATCCGCCAGAGCGACAAAGATGTCCAAATTTTTCTTGTATCGCCTCAAGCATTTTGCCAGACGGTTCATTGTTTACACGCATGATGAGGTGTTTGCCTATATAGCGAACAGAATGATAGTTGCGATAAAAATCTTGGATCTCTGATGTCGCATCCGAGATTTTGTCGCACACTCGGTAGAGGGCTAAATCTTCTGGGGAGACGAGTCCGCGCACGAGCAACTGGCTGCGAATCATGTCATCAATTGAATGCCAGAAGCGATCGCCCGGAAGATCTAGCAACACGATGGGTACTGGAACTCCCTTGCCAGTTTGTGTGAGCGTGAGTAACTCAAAGGTTTCGTCCAATGTGCCAAAGCCACCAGGAAGGCACAAAAATGCCTGCGATTCTTTGACAAGCATCAATTTGCGTGTGAAGAAGTACCGCATTGAAACGTATTTTTCGTCGCCTGCGATAATTGAATTTGCAGATGACTCAAATGGCAGTCGAATCGAGACACCTATAGAGCGTTCTCTGCCAGCGCCTTCCATGCCAGCTTCCATGATCCCTGGCCCTGCACCCGTTACAACCATCCAACCTTGATCGGCAAGGCTCTTCGCGACGTTGAGTGTGTGTGAATACAACGGATCATCTTTTTTGGTTCTTGCCGAACCAAATATGGTCACCTTGCGCCTCTGGGTAAAAGGCTGGAACATGGCAAATGCTTCACGCATCTCTTTGAGTGCAGAAGATGCGATCTTGAGATCAAGAGTTGATGTCTCATCTGAGCCGAGTTCGAGACTGGTTGTGATCAGCTGCATTACATAATCAGGGTTGTGAATAGATCCGAATTCACCGACGAGATCTGAAATCGCTTTTTGCAGATCCTCCAACTCGCTCATTGGAGTATTGCTTGTTCTTTCGCTTTAAGTGCATCGATGAGTTCTGTGAAACTCTGTTGAAATGAGTGAACACCCTCTGACTCAAGCTGCTTTGCAACATCGGCGACATCTACACCCAGAACTGAAAGTGCCTGCCATCGAGTGTGGGCAAGATCGATGTCATTCTCAATTGTTGCGCTTGGCGTTCCGTGATCGTTGAATGCCAACATAGTGTTGTCTGGCAACGTATTGACCGTGTCAGCGCCAATCAATTGGTCGACATACAACGTGTCGGGATAGGACGGGTTTTTCGTTGAGGTCGAAGCCCAAAGCGGACGTTGCACTCGGGCACCACGACGAACTAGCGCTGCCCATCGTGTTCCGGAAAATGTTTGTGTGAACAATTGATAGGCGAGCTTTGCTTGTGAAATTGCCGCGGTACCGCAAAGATCCGTAGCTTCAGGTGTACCGATCTTCATTAACCGTTTGTCGATCTCGGTGTCTACACGCGAGATAAAGAAACTCGCAACACTCGAAACCCCAGAAAGAGACCCGGAAGATTTGTTGCTTAAAATCTCGAGGCCATCGATATACGCGTTCATGACGTCTTGATATCGATCGAGACTAAATATGAGGGTCACATTGACATTTCGACCTTCACTAATCATCGCGCGAATGACCGGGATGCCTTCCTTAGTTGCTGGAATCTTGATCATGACGTTGTCTCGGTCGACTCGAACGTCTAGTTCCCGCGCTGCCGACTCAGTTGCTGCAGAGTCATGCGCCAGGTTTGGATCAACTTCCACGCTCACGAATCCATCCGACCGATTGGATGATTCGTAGAGAGGACGAAACACGTCGAGGGCATCTTGGATGTCCTTGACCACGAGCTCCCAATAACTTTCGATCGGAGAGCGTTTGAGGGCTACGAGGTGCAAAAACTGCTCGTCGTATTCTTGCGAGCCTTGGATTGCTTTTTGGAAAATGGTGGGATTGGAAGTCAGCCCACGAATGCCTGTATCGAGTATTCCCTGCAATGCGCCAGTTGTGATGAATTCGCGTTTGAGATTGTCGAGCCAAGGGCTCTGACCACATTCATCGAACAATCGCACCAGGCGAGAATTTGTCATCAGTCTTGTTTATCAGACGCAATCAACTCATGCGCGCAATCAACTACGTGTTGAACACTCAGTCCGAGTTTCTGCATTACAACATTGCCAGGTGCACTTGCACCAAACCGATCAATGCCGATGGATCGATCGGCGTACTTTGACCAACCAAACGTGCTGCCGGCTTCTACAGACAGCACGGGAACGCCACGCGGGAAGACAGTCGATTTATAATCCTTGGACATAGTGTCGAAGCGATCCCACGACGGCATACTCACAACCTGGGTCGATATACCAGACTGTTCAAGTTGCGTGGCTGCTTGTATACAAAGCGAAACTTCGCTACCTGTACCAACGAGAACGATTTGAGCGAACGACTCGCCCCGACGTACAACTGCGGCTCCCGTTGCGATGGCAGAACCATCCGTCGTAATCGGAAGTGATTGCCGGCTCAAAATTAGTGCTGTTGGTCCATCATGATCGGCAGCATCGCGCCATGCTTGGGCTGTTTCGTTTGAGTCGGCAGGTCGAACCACATGAAGATCCGGGATGATCCGCAAAGAAGCGAGGTGCTCAATTGGTTGATGAGTTGGACCATCTTCACCGACACCTACAGAGTCGTGTGAAAAAACAAAAATTACTTTTGCGCGTGAGAGCGCAGCCAACCGAATTGACGGACGCATGTAGTCAGCAAAAACAAAAAATGTACCGCCAACGGGCAAAATGCCTCCATGTAGAGCCATTCCAACCATTGCTGCCGCCATCGCATGTTCACGAATGCCGAAGTAGATCTGTTGTCCTTCAGGATGAAGAGCGGAGTGAGCACTGAGTGCTTTGATTTTCACACCCGTATTGCCTGTCAGATCGGCGGACCCGAGCATCAGACCAGGAAGATCGCTCAAGCTCGCATTAATAGCCAATGGCATCGCTTGGCGTGTTGCAAGATTCGAATCCGACTCAAACGATGGCAATTCGGATTTCCATTTAACACTCTTCTCTGGATTCCAGCATGCTTCGAACTCTGAATTTGAAGGTAAGGCACAATACGCTGCCAAAATTTGAGCAGATCTTTGCGTTGCAAACTCACGAGATGCAGCAACAGTCTTTACGGGCGCCCAAAAAGGTTCATTCGGAATGTTGAGCACTGCTTTTGTGCGCTCAACGTGCTCGGCAAGAAAAGGATTGCCGTGTGCCTCGTGACTATCAGTAAAATCTGGTGAGGGAAAGCCGATGTGTGTTTGCAGAATACAGAGAGTTGGCGAGCCGCGATGCTGCTTTGCTTTGTTGAGTGCAACTTCGAGTGCATCTAGATCATCACCAATTTCTCCAAGCGGTACAACGTTCCATCCATACGAGGTGAAGCGTTCAACAACGTCATCAGAGCAAGTCAACGATGTGCTTCCGTCAATCGTGATCTTGTTGTCGTCGTACACACAAATAAGCCGATCGAGACCGAGATGTCCAGCCAACGAAGCTGCCTCATGGCTAATTCCCTCCATCAAGCAACCATCACCAGCAATCACAAATGTGTGATGATCCATCAGATCGGAGCCGAAGCGCGCACGCAGATTGCTTTCGGCGATTGCTATACCCACAGCATTGGCGAAGCCTTGTCCAAGCGGCCCAGTCGTAACTTCAACTCCCGCAGTATGGCCAGCCTCGGGATGTCCGGGGGTCAATGAATCAAATTGACGAAATGATTGCAAATCAGATAACTCAAGACCATAACCATTGAGAAACAACATTGCATATTGCAAGATTGACGCATGACCTGCAGAGAGAATAAAACGATCGCGGTTTCGCCAGAGTGGGTCTTGGGGCGCATGTCGCATAATTCGGGAATACAACACGTGAGCAAGGGGAGCGAGAGCCATTGCTGTGCCCTGGTGACCACTTTTCGCCTTAAGCGGAGCATCCATAGCTATGCCGCGCGCGATCGCAATAATTTCGCGGTCCAGATCCGGGGAGAGACGAGGCAAAGTATTCACGGCGGCGACTGTAGTTGCTTCTAGACGACTGGGGGGAGCAAAGTCAGCGGAACTTTGTGCCAATCTTGCTTATCTATTCGGCAATGAGCGAAAATAAGACCATATTTGTGTAGTTCCAAAGCACCCCGTACTAGACGATAGGTAAATTTGCCTGGTTCGACAGTAAATGGGCTGACATTGCGAGCCAATTGCTCTGAATCTTCCTCAAAGCCGTCTCGGAAAATTACTTCAAATACACCAGAGCCTGGTTCGTTCGCTTGGCAATAGATCAAAGCCATGAGATGTGGCTCAATGGTCACGGGCACAGGGCTTGGTGCTGCAAGTGAGAAAAAGACTCCAGTCAAATCAATACGTGTGGCCGGCCCAGGGGCCTGCTTCATTTCAAACGTATCGATAAACAAAGCGGAGACAATGTGCACGTAGCGACTTTAACCGTTTTGGGCGTTATTCAAAAGCCCATTACTGATTGTTTTAATCACAGAGAGGTCATGCCCCAACAGCACAAGGTCTGCACGCATGCCAACTTCAATGTCTCCTCGGTCTGTGAGTCCCACAACACTCGCTGGGTGTCGAGTCGCACTTGCTAGGGCGTGTGCAAGTGGAACCGAGCAGTGAAAGACAGCGTTGCGCAATGCCGTATCCATCGTCAGGACACTTCCTGCAAGTGTTCCGTCTTGCAGACGCGGAGCTTGATTTGACGATGACTGAACAGAGTCAGTCACCATGATCATGCGGTTGGGTTTGGATAAAAATGCAAGTTGCACAGCACGTGCTGAAACGTGTTCGAGATCGATAATGATTGACGCGTATATTTCTTCATCAGTGAGAACCGCCAACGCTACTCCATGATCTCTGTGGTGAACTCCAGACATCGCGTTGTAGAGATGCGTAACCATTTGCGCGCCGGCACTTTTTGCTAGCAAATACTCTTGCTCCGACGCACGTGTGTGACCAAGCGATACAACCACTCCCAATTTTCGCAGCAAGGTAATTGCTGACACGGCTTTTTGTTGTTCTGCTCCGATCGTCATGAGAGCAACACAAGCAGGTAGTTCTGACAACCAATGTAAATCGATATCAATAACGCTTTGCTTGTTGTGTGCACCAATTGCTGTACCGAGAAACGGTCCTTCTAAATGCACACCAATGATTGAGCTCGTTGCGCCTTGTTGAGAAGATTTTCTCAGCTGCATTTGTGAATCAATCGTCGCTATAGCCAAATCCAATTTGTCGAGAGGTGAACTCACCAACGTTGGACACCAACTCGTCACACCGGAACTCAAAAGATGTTGATCTACCTGAGACCACTGTGCAATATCTGCGGACGAAGCGTTGAATTGTCCGAATCCATTCACTTGCAAATCGATAAACCCAGGAACGAGCAGTGCATCAAACTCGGCCTCACTGGCTTCTACATCCGTGACACTCGTAATCATTCCGGTCGCATCCCATGACACACTTGTTGGCCCACAAAGTGCGCCATTCACAAATGCTCGCGTAACGGATATTTGCCCCATAACGATCCAAATTAGTGCTTGCTTGAGTAATGTAGACAGTTGTGTCTAATCAACGAACGATGTCTGAAGCATTGTCCAAGCAACTTCTCACGCCGTTCGGGTTTCCATTCGCTGCAGAAGCGGTTGTCTCAACGGCTGTCGAGGCGGCAGATGCCGCAGATGCAATGGGATACCCGGTTGTAGCAAAGCTCAATGGCGACACAATTGCGCATAAAACCGAGCGCGGGCTCGTACGGCTAAAACTCGTAAATCGTGCAGCCGTTGAACAAGCCGCAAGTCAATTGTTGGCGATGGCCACTCCAGAGGATGGCGCGGTGCAATTGCTCATCGCAAAGATGATTGATGGAAGCCGAGAGCTCATCGTGGGCATGGTTCATGATCCGACTTTCGGCAATACTGCGATGCTTGGACTTGGGGGAATCTTCGCGGAAGTAATCCAGGACGTTGTCTTTGCTCCGATGCCGATTGATTTGATTGCAGCCAATGGAATGATCGAGGCTCTGAAATATCAAGCAATTTTAGGTGAGTTTCGTGGCGAGGGAGCAGTGGATACAGATGCGTTAGCTCGAGCACTTGTTGCCCTCAGCGCCGCATGTGAAGCGCACCCTGAAATTGTGTCGATCGATATCAATCCCCTGATCGTGCAGCGTGATGGAACATTGATTGCAGTTGATGCTCTCGTCGAGATCTGCGGCACAAACGAAGTCGTAATAGAGCAATTAACAAGATTTGTTCCACAAGCCGATCATTATCGCGCATTGTTTTCGCCACGAGCAATTGTTGTTGTTGGGGCTTCTTCGCATCCCGGTAAATTTGGTTTTGTCTCGTTGCATAATATTTTGTCGAGCAAATTTGCGGGACAGGTGTATGCAACGAATTTACAAAATGAAGCGATTTTGGGAATACAGACAGTCTCGTCAATTGACGATCTGCCGCTTAATGAAATTGATCTCGCGTTTTTTTGCACGCCCGCCAGCGCCAATCCTCAACTATTACAGCAGTGTGCAAATCGTGGAATACGAGCAGCCTTCATTGCTTCAGCTGGATATCGTGAAGCTGGTTCAGTCGGCGAAGAAGCTGAACGTGAGCTTGTTCGGCTTGCTGCCGATCTTGACATGCTGATCGCTGGACCCAATGGACAAGGCGTTGTCAGCACACCTGTTTCAATGTGTGCTCAGATCGTTGGACCGTACCCTCCCAAAGGTGGCATATCGGTGGCGAGTCAAAGTGGCAATTTTGTTTCGAGCTTTCTCAACTACGCACGACAGACCGGAGTCGGAATTGCTCGAGCGATTTCTGCAGGTAATGCAGCGCAAATTTCGGTTGGTGAATATTTGCAATGGTTCTCTCAGGATGATGAAACGCTCGTCAGTTTGGCATACATAGAAAGTGTCAACGACGGTAAAGCGTTGGAGACTTCGTTTACACAAGCCCTCAAGCGTAAGCCACTCGTTGTTGTGAAGGGCGGTGCGACCGACGCAGGATCACGTGCTGCACAAAGCCACACTGGAGCTTTAGCAAGTAATGACAAGATTTTCGAGGGACTATGCCGCAGCACCGGAGCTTCTCGTGCCAGAACCGTCGAAGAAGGTTTTGATATCGCCGCAAGTTTTGCAACCCAACCACTCCCAAGAGGTAATCGCGTTGTTGTGCTCACAACCGTAGGCGGTTGGGGAGTGGTGACTTCAGACGCTATTGCTCACGATGGCGTGCTCGATCTCATCACTCTTCCAACAGAACTGATCCGTTCTCTGGATGAGTTGTTACCACCGCGTTGGAGTCGCAATAACCCAATCGACTGCGCTGGCGGCGAGACGCGTGACACAATTCCTGCCATTCTTGATTTGGTCTGTGCACATCAACAAGTTGATGCTGTGATTTTTCTTGGTCTAGGAATTCAAAGCAACCAAGCCCGCATGATGAGCGAAGGTCCTTTTTATCCCGATCATGGGTTGGAAAGAATCGTTGCGTATCACCGCAAACAAGATGAACGTTTTGCTCAAGCGGCTGCTGAATGCTCAGTGAAGTACAACAAGCCTGTATTGGTAGCTACGGAACTTGCTGTTGCCGATCCATTGAACCCCGGTCCGGCAACGGTTCGAGAGTCGGGTCGACTTTGTTATGCGAGTGGAACTCGTGCGGCAACTGCACTCGGCCATATGTATCGGTATGCGAGATTTATCGGATCTGCTCAATGAATCAAGTTGGAAATCGAGATATTTCGCAATCAATGAAGCGAGCGAACAACAAGGTTCGACTTGGTTCGGTTCGAGTGGTTACAACTTTGCTCTCAACGGTGCTGATTGTTGGGGCTTCTCTTCTTGGCGTGGCGTATAAGTTTGTTAATGATATTGGAACTTCGGTTTCGAGCGACCGCTCAGCAGTCCAAGTCTTACCTTCTCATGCGTCCTTGCTCAATGCGCGTCGGGTACCTGCAATTCTTTCTTCCGAAATTCGAATTGGAGGTCTTGTTCGATCGCTTGCAGAGACGATACAGAAATTTCCCGATCAGTCATGCCTCATTGTGTCTGCCGAGGGGCAGCGAATTACTGCAATCAAGCCAAATCTGCCGGTCATTCCTGCGAGCAACATGAAACTTCTTACTGCTGTCGCCGCCATTGAAGTGCTGGGGCCGGAATTTGTTTTCACAACGAAAGTCGTTGGCTTGAGCGAGGCAAACCAAATCGTCGGCGATCTCTGGCTTGTCGGTGGAGGAGATCCATTGCTGTCAACTATTGGCTATCCAGCAACTGAGTCGTATCCAACTCTGCATCCAACAAACATCGGCTCGCTGATTGATGCAATCGCAGCAGCTGGCATCACAGAGGTCACGGGAAACATCGTTGGCGATGAGAGTCGTTATGACACAGAAAGATTCACTCCAACACTTGGACTTGGCGTGAGAACAACGGAGGTCGGACCCCTCGGCGCACTGATGTTGAACGATGGTGTTGTTCTGTCATCACCGATCAAGCCCGATCAGCCAGCTTTGTCGGCGGCTCAGGAATTTTTGAGATTACTCAGTGAACGCGGAATAGTTGTTCGAGGAACGGCCAAGACCGGAACGGCGTCAGCCGACTTGCCTGTAGTTGCAAGTATCGACTCGGCTCCTTTGAGTGATGTTGTTGCAGAGATGTTGACCAACAGTGATAACAACACAGCTGAATTGATTTTGAAAGAGATTGGTCTATCCCGTATGTCTACGGGAACACGAATTGCTGGTGCTCAAGTAGTTCAAGCGGTTCTGCAAGAGTTTGGTTTTCCAGTTGATGGAATGATAATTATTGATGGTTCTGGTCTCGATCGCGGTAATCGGGTTACTTGCGCTTTGCTCATAGCAATCCTCGAGAAGGATGGTGGCTTCGGTCTACTGGGTAATGGCTTAGCAATTGCCGGACAGAGCGGCACACTTCGTGATCTGCTCGGTGAGACTACGGCGAGTGAGAGATTGCACGCCAAGACTGGAACACTCACAGGCGCCAAAGCGCTCTCTGGATACGTTGTTTACGCACCTGAGAAGGCAGCCTCTTTTGCGCTTATTTTGAATGGTTCAGGTGTTTCGAATCAGGGTGAATACAGACCGATATGGAATGGTATTGCCAACGCTTTGGGAGCCTTAACGGAGCATCCAAGCGTTATAGATATTGCTCCATAGCAGGACGGGATACATTCGCTCATTCTCGCTGGTTTACTGGATATGTGAATAACAAGCGTTTGAGCAGTCTTTCGGCACGTGATTCATCACTGTCCTTCGTCGAACTCTACAAAATGATCCGTGATTACATCAAGCAAGAGACACTCGATCCATTGAGAGGTGTCGGTAGATGGCTCGCTTGGGGGATAGTCGGTGCAATCGCATTACTTTTTGGCGCAGTTGTCGGTTTGATCGGTCTGCTTCGTCTTCTCCAAACAGAAGTTTTTAATCAACCAAATGGTTTCACATGGGTGCCGTACATGATCGTCGTTGGCGTCGCCCTCATAATGGTCTGGCTTTCACTGACGCGTATCGCACGACCTAGTTTGCATAAAGAAAGCTAATTCAGACCATGGCTAGCGATACTTCGCGCATAACGAAGCAAGACCTTGAAATGAAATTTCAGTCATTGCAAGATGATCTGCAGGGTCGTGCTTCCGACAAGAAGCAATCGATTGTTGCCGCAGTGTCTCTAGCGAGCGCTGTAATTGTGTTGATCGCATACCTTCTTGGCCGTCGTGGTGGGCGCAAGCGTCGTAGCGTCGTAGAGATTCGCCGCTAACGCACGTGTGGTATTTAAAGATATTTTGGCGCGTCGTGAAATATATGCGTAATCGGCGAAGGCCGATTGTGGCTCGAGTTCAGCTCAAAGACAATCAATCGATTTCTATTTCACACTCAAAGCGCAAAGGTTTCTAAAAATGGCTCGTGTGTTCGCAGTTGGAGAGAAAGTCCTCATCCTGGACTCAAAAAAAAGACGATACCTCGCGACTTTGAGCGAAGGTGGACAGTTTCACAGCCATTCAGGAGTGCTTGAACACAACGACATTGTTGGTAGCCAAGAAGGAACGGTTTTGAAGTCAACAAAAGGTGCGTATTACTCAATCTTGCGTCCAACACTTGAAGACTTTGTTCTTGAGATGCCTCGTGGCGCACAAGTTATTTATCCGAAAGATTTGGCGCCTATTTGCATGATCGGCGACATAGGACCCGGCATGAGGGTTTTTGAGACTGGAGTCGGATCAGGAGCTCTCTCGATGACGATGTTGCGCTACGGAGCAACGATTACCGGATATGACATCCGTGAAGACTTTGCGAATAGGGCAACGTCCAATGTTCGCTCATTTCTTGGTGAAGAGGCGCTTGAGCGCTATTCAGTCGAGATTCGCGATTCGTATGAAGGCATTGACGGTAGTGATTTCGACAGAGTCGTCCTTGATTTACCAGAGCCATGGAATGTCGTTCCACATGCCGAGAAAGTGCTGCGCGCAGGCGGCTTACTCGTGGCATATACGCCAAGCATCACTCAAGCAGTTCAAGTTCGTAAATCGATGGGCGATGCGTGGATCGAATCCCGCACCATTGAGGTACTGCATCGGTCTTGGCATATTGAAGGCATGGCTGTAAGACCAGACCATCGCATGGTTGCGCATACTGCGTTTCTTACAGTGTCACGATTTATTGGGCTCGCAATGCCCGTTGAACCGCCTACGGCTCAATGAAAATGCACTCGCCGGGACATTCCTCGGCGGATTCAATTACTCCATCAAGCTGGCTGTCAGCAAAATTGGCCATTCCTTCTGCGCCTTGGGCATTGCCTTTAGCAGTTGCAAAAATCTTGTCCTTCTCGCGGACGTAAGCCAGACCGTCGTCGAGCAGAGTGAAGACATCAGGGGCAATTTCCTCGCACAATCCGTCCCCAGTGCAAAGATCCTGATCAATCCAAACTTTCATGTCGGCTAGCTCCTTTTAGCTTTTGGCTCTGAAATCAATTGGTAAAACCATACGGCTTACGAACTCAAGATTACACGCCGCTTGTCAAAAAGTTGTGTTCTCGGCAAGGATTGCCCTATACGGTTTTAAATAAGCGAATCAACGGGGGTGACACATGACATCTAGTGCAGATCGGGACGCAGCCGATGGACCCTCATTGGCTGACACCAAAATTCAGATTGCACGTTTGACGGGACAGAATGAAAAGCTTTCTTACACCCTCCGCGAAGCCCGCGAACATATTGCTTCGCTCCGAGATGAAGTTGACAAACTGACCAGAGCGCCAGGTTCGTACGGAACAGTAGTTGGCATCAATGTCGATCAAACTGTTGATGTACTCACGAATGGTCGAAAAATCAGAGTAACCGCACACACAGATGTTGACTTAGAGCATTTACAACTGGGTGCAGAGGTGATGCTGAACGATGCATTAAACATCGTTCTGGAGCGCGGCATCGACTTAGGCGGTGAAGTTGTTTCGTTAAAGGAAGTCCTTGAAGATGGGATTCGCGCCATAGTTGTCGTTCGGGGAGACGATGAGCGTGTGTGTGAATTAGCGACTGCTCTTCGCGGGATGCATTTGCGTTCTGGAGATTTGTTGAGGTTGGATTCGCGTTCAAATCTACTTCTCGAAAAATTAGACCAGCCTGAAGTAGAGCATCTCCTACTGCAAGAGATTCCCAACGTTTCCTACTCGGACATCGGTGGTCTTGATTCGCAGATTGAGCAGATCGCAGATGCAGTGGAGTTGCCATTTTTGCATGCAGACTTGTTTGCAGAACATCAGTTACCTGCGCCAAAAGGGATTCTCCTATACGGACCTCCGGGATGCGGCAAAACTTTGATTGCAAAGGCCGTCGCCAATAGTTTGGCGCGCAAAGTCGCTTCTCGTACCGGCGACGACAAAGGACGAAGTTATTTCATCAACATCAAGGGTCCTGAATTGCTCAATAAATATGTTGGAGAGACCGAGCGACAGATTCGATTGATTTTCGAACGAGCACGAGAAAAGAGCGAGGAAGGTTGGCCGGTAATCATTTTCTTTGACGAGATGGATTCGATGTTTCGTACGCGTGGAACTGGAATTTCTTCAGATATGGAATCGACCATCGTGCCGCAGTTGCTTGCCGAAATTGATGGCGTTGAAGGTTTGCGAAATGTCATAGTGATCGGTGCTACAAATCGAGAGGACCTAATTGACCCAGCAATTTTACGTCCTGGTCGATTGGACGTGAAGATCAAAATTGAAAGACCTGACGAGAATGCCGCACGGCAAATTTTTGCTCGATATTTGACAAGTGATTTACCGATATCTGAATTTGAGATCGAAAGTCTCGGTGCAGGAGACACACAATTGGCCGTGCGGCAGATGGTTGATCGAGCCGTGGTCGAAATGTATGCCACAACAGAAGACAACCGATTCTTGGAAGTTACGTATCAAAATGGTGAAAAAGAAATTATGTATTTCAAGGATTTCTCGTCTGGGGCAATGATTGAAAATATTGTTCGTCGTGCAAAGAAACTCGCGATTAAAAGACTGATTGATCAAGGTTCCAAAGGCATTCGCGTAGAAGACTTAATTGAGTCCATCCATCAAGAATTTAAAGAGCACGAAGATCTGCCGAACACCACGAACCCTGATGATTGGGCGAAAATTTCTGGGAAAAAAGGTGAACGGATTGTCTTTATTCGTACTTTGGTTCACGATCAAGAAAAAGTTCAGACCGGACGCGAATTGGGTGGCAAGGCAATCGAGCGAACGGCCACAGGGCAGTATCTCTAAGTGGCAACTCCCAAGGTTTGCGGAATCGAGACTGAATACGGGATCATCTTCAAAGGTGGAGATGTCAACCCGATCACTGCTTCGTCGATCATTGTCAATGCTTATTCCAAAGGCAACGAAGACCTCGTTGGCTGGGACTACATCGACGAACATCCGGGAAACGACGCGAGGGGATATTCACTCGATGATTACCTGTTTCCCGAATATGAGAGCCAGCTCGTAAATACTGTCCTTACCAATGGTGCGCGTTACTACGTAGACCATGCACACCCAGAAGTAAGCACACCTGAATGCCGCAATGCCCTTGAAGCAGTCTTGTTCGATCGTGCTGGGGAAGAAATCATTCGTCGCAGTATGCAAGTGGCCAACGAAGGCCTGCCAGAACATTCCGAAATTGTTATCTACAAAAACAACTCTGATGGCAAAGGCAATAGTTATGGTTGTCATGAAAATTATTTGGTTTCGAGACTTACTCCTTTCGCACAAATCGCTCAGCAGATAACGACACATTTTGTTACGAGGCAGATTTTCTGCGGCGCTGGCAAAGTTGGAGCCGAGCATCAAGGGATTTCGCGTAAGGGCACTGCGCAGCCCGCATTCCAAATTAGTCAGCGCGCTGATTTTTTCGAAGAAGAAATTGGATTAGAAACTACGTTGAAGCGACCCATCGTCAATACACGCGACGAGCCACATTGTGATCCAACGAAATACCGTAGGTTGCACGTCATTGCAGGTGATGCGAACATGAGCGAAGTAGCAACGTTGCTCAAACTTGGAAGCACATCCATTGTGCTTGCGATGATCGAGGATGACGCTTTTCCTGAAAATCTCATCATTAAAGATCCGGTTCACGCCGTTCGTCAGGTGAGTCACGATACGTCGCTGAGTGCGCTCATCTCTATGGCGGACGGTCGAATGTTGTCGGCGCTTGAAATTCAAATGGAAATACTTGACGCAGCACAAACGTACGCCGCTCGCTATGGACTTGAGTCTGTTGATACCGAAGTAGGCAATGATGTGATGGAGCGGTGGAATGGTGTGCTCAACGGTCTTGAGACTGACCCACTAACAGTCGCAAACATTGTCGACTGGCTTGCAAAAAAACGAATTGTTGATGGGTTTGCAGAGCGCCATAGTCTGCAGAACAACGATGCCCGGCTAAAGGCAATCGACCTGCAGTATCACGACATGCGCCCCGACAAGTGTCTAGCGCTTCGGGCTGGTCTCATTCAATTGTGCGATCAAGCCAACGTTGTATCTGCAATGGTCAATCCACCAGAGAGTACTCGCGCATACTTTCGAGGAACTGTTTTGCAAAAGTGGCCGAATGATGTGATCGCGGCAAACTGGGACAGTGTTGTATTCGATATTCCAAATAGAGGTCTTCAACGCATCCCTATGCCGGAACCACTTCGTGGAACAAAAGTTTTGGTCGGAAAAGTCCTGGCTGACTCCAAAAACCCTTCAGAACTTATTAAAAATTTGAGTTCCAATTTTTAGTACCTGCAGGCTGGCGACAAGACAAGAATTTGGCTATGGTTCAACCATGCCTGAGCAAATCAAAAAAACTTCGACAACTAAGAAGTCAGAAACGCCAACGACAGAAACCACTGTGGTCCCTCGTGGCACTAGCAAGAATCTCACTGCCGAGCTAGACAGTCTGCTCGACGAAATCGATGAAGTGCTTGAATCCAACGCAGAAGAGTTCGTCAAAAGCTATGTGCAAAAAGGTGGACAATAGCCCTAACCTACAGTTATATGTCAATGCCGATGTTTTCCTTTGAGCAGGATCCCGGTGCAAGTTTTGGCGAACTCTTGAAGCGCGTCGGATTGTCGCCATTTGGAGAATCCGTTCCTGGCAATGAGATGCTGGTTCCGCACGCAACAACGTGTGTGGCACTGCGTTGCGCGAACGGTGTTGTAATGGCTGGCGATCGACGAGCCACGTCTGGCAATTTGATCAGCCATCGCGAAATGGAAAAAGTAGTGCAAGCAGATCAATTCAGTGGTGTTGCTATCGCTGGGGCTGCTGGACCTGCAATGGAAATGGTCAAATTATTTCAGCTTCAAATCGAACACTACGAAAAGGTTGAGGGACAATCGCTTTCGCTTGAGGGTAAAGCCAATCAGCTCTCAATGTTCGTCCGAAGCAACCTTCCAGCAGCTATGCAAGGTTTTATGGTCGTTCCAATTTTTGCTGGATACGACACACTGCTCGAACATGGGCGGCTTTGGAACTATGACGCAACTGGTGGCAGATATGAAGAACATGATTTCGTCGCAACTGGTTCAGGCATGTTGCACGCTGGCACCGTCTTGCGCATGGGTTGGAAACGTGACATGACAGTCGACGAAGGCGTTGTACTCACAGCTCGATCCCTGTGGGAGGCCTCGGACGCAGACTCTGCTACCGGCGGGCCAGATGCGTTGCGGGGTATCTATCCCGTAATTGCCTCGATCACTGCTGATGGTTTTACGCGAATTGGTGATTCCCAACTCAAGACCACATACGAAGCGATCGCAAAAGGTGTTGGTCAACGATGAGTATGCCTTTCTACGTAGCGCCAGAACAAATGATGAAGGACCGCGCAGACTATGCGCGAAAAGGTATAGCCCGTGGCAGGGCCCTGATTGCATTGCAGTACAACGATGGAATTGCACTCGTAGCCGAAAACCCGTCCAACACGTTACGCAAGATCAGTGAAATTTACGATCGCATTGCTTTTGCAGGTGTTGGAAAATACAACGAGTTTGATCAGTTGCGAGTGGCAGGCGTTCGCGCCGCAGACCTCAAGGGTTACCAATTTTCGCGTTTAGACGTTGATGCGCGTGGCTTAGCGAATCAGTATGCACAAATTCTCGGTCAAACGTTCACACACGAAATGAAACCACTCGAAGTAGAGATTCTTGTTGCAGAGGTTGGTCTTACATCAGACCATGATCAGCTCTTCCACATCATGTACGACGGTACTGTCATAGACGAGCACCAGTTCACCGTGCTCGGTGGTGACATGGAGACGATCAGAGGGAAAATGGCCGATCGCTTTGTTGCTGGCTCTAACTTGCAAGATGCAATTTCATTTGCTCATCAGTCTTTGAGCACAGAGGATTCACCAATCAATTCATCAGAACTTGAGGTTGCAGTTCTCGTGCGCAACAATTCGCGTCGATGCTTCACAAGACTCAGCGAATCTACAATCACTCAATATTTGGTGTAGCACAGCGGTTGTCATGGACAAACGCATTTTCGGAATCGAAACCGAATATGGAGTTACGTGCACATTGCGAGGACAGAGGCGCCTCAGTCCCGATGAAGTCGCGAGGTATCTCTTTCGAAAAGTTGTCTCATGGGGGAGAAGTTCAAATGTGTTTCTCGAAAATGGTGCACGACTTTATTTGGACGTAGGTTCGCACCCTGAATACGCAACCCCTGAGTGTGATTCGATCTACGACTGCACCGTGCACGACAAAGCGGGTGAACGGAAGCTCGAAGAATTGCTCATTGGCGCTGAACAACGCCTAAAAGATGAAGGTATTCGAGGCACTATTTATCTTTTCAAGAACAACATTGATTCAGCGGGTAATTCCTACGGCTGTCACGAAAATTATCTCACACGCCGCAACTCTGAACCCGACAAGTACCAACAGCACCTCATTCCTTTTCTTGTCTCGCGACAGATATTCACTGGTTCCGGTCAAGTTCTACAAACACCTCGCGGGCCGATCTTCAGCATCGCTCAGCGTGCAGAACATATTTGGGAGTCAATGAGTTCGGCAACAACTCGTAGTCGTCCCATAATCAACACCAGGGACGAGCCACATGCCGATGCCGAGATGTATCGCCGACTTCACGTCATTGTTGGTGATTCAAACATGAGCGAATACTCCACTTTTTTGAAATTGGGAAGTACTGCTTGCATGCTCAGGATGATTGAGTCACATGAAGTTTCTTTACGAGATCTGACTCTCGAGAATCCTGTGCGGGCAATTAGGGATATTAGCCACGACATCTCATGTAGAAAAAAAATTAGGCTTGAGAGTGGTCGTGAACTGTCCGCACTAGATATTCAACGCGAGTATCTGAATTGCGCATTGAAATTTGCCGACACCCATGGATTTTCGGAGTCAGAGATGCAGGCGCTTGAGATGTGGGAGCATTGCGTATCCACCATCGAAAATGATCCGTTGAAACTTGGCATTGAGGTCGATTGGGTGATCAAACACAATTTGATTGAAGCATTTCGATCGAAGCATGGACTCACCCTTGATGACGCTCGAGTGCAAACACTGGATTTGCAATACCACGATATTCGCAGAGATCGGGGAATTTTTTATCGAATGCAGGCTCGTTCAATGGTTGAGCGAGTGTGCAACGAGGAAGACATCGTGGCGGCAATGGATACCGCACCCCAGACAACGCGTGCAAGACTGAGGTCCGAATTCATTACAGCCGCAAAAGAGAAGAAGCGTGACTACACGGTCGATTGGGTGCACCTCAAAGTGAACGATCAGGCACAAAAGACGGTGTTGTGCAAAGATCCTTTTGTGTCAGTAGACGATCGAGTCAAAAAACTGATCGCATCGCTCTAGTAGTCGGTCACTGCGGCTACCGTTACAGGCTGATGAATTCTGAACTTCCGCCGTCTTTGCCTTCGGCCAATCAGGGAGTACGAATCGTCCGCGAATGGGTGACCGTACTGGTTGTTGCTTTAGTAATAGCGATAACAGTTCGCTCTTTGATTTTGCAACAATTCTACATTTCTGGTCCCAGCATGGAAGCCACCATGTTTCAGGACAACCGCGTGCTTGTAAACAAGCTTTCATACCGTTTGCACGATATTCACCGTGGCGATGTAGTCGTGTTTGACAGAGTGACCGTTGATGGCCAAATCGTTCAACATGATGATTTAATTAAACGCGTAATTGCATTGGGTGGTGAAACGATTTCTATTAGTGATTGCAAGGTATTTATAAACGGCAAACAGTTGGTCGAGTCATACCTCAACGATTACGACCTTGCTCAAACGTCTTTAGAAGATCGTTGTCGTGTCCCCAAGATGGACGACATGACTATTCCAGAAAATCAGTTGTTTGTAATGGGCGATAATAGACCGCAGTCATTTGATAGTCGTATGTTCGGACCCATCGAACAGAATCTCGTTGTAGGCCGAGCATTTGTAATTATCTGGCCATTTGGCGCAGCAAAGTCTCTTTAACTCTGTCTACTGTTTGCCTCGACCATTCGGTCCGGCCAATCACTAAACACTCCATCTAGCCCCATACGGATTCCATTTTCAAGCACAGCCTCGTGCTGCATGTCCCAACCAAAGCTGACAATATTGAAACGGTGAAATAATGCAACCAACCCACCATTCCAATCGGAATAGTGCATATTGAATGCTTCAATACCATTTGCGGCGAGTGTCGCTGCTCGACGCTCTGGACCTTCTTTGATTTTGGCCAGGCGAGTCGAATCGACAAGTTTGCTACTGGTGATCAAATTTCTTCGATTACTGAGTAAATCGATACTTGGATGGCAAAGCCACAAACGTTCGAGCATTGACTCGTCGATATTCGCAACTGTTTTTTCAATCGTGTTGAAAACCACTGGATCTTTGACATCTAAACTCAGTTGGTATTGCGTTCCGCAATGTTGCAGTAACTCCTCGAGACTAGGTATATGAGCCGGTAGATCTGATCTGTCCAACTCGGCAATCGGTTTGGATCGAAAACGTGATTTGACGATGCCGTCATGATCGAGCACCAAAATTCCGTCGCGAGTGGCCCATACGTCGCTTTCTAAACCATTGGCACCCAATTTGAGTGCGAGCATAAATGCATCGAGAGTGTTTTCGGCGGCATAAGCGCTCGCTCCACGGTGGGCGAAAAGAATAGGGGAGAGAAGGAGAGATGGAAGCCGTTGCTGCACAGAGCAATGATATGGCAAAGTAACTTCAGGCTTTAGACTGATGACATGTTCAAT
>Ga0265593_1000563_pt1 | contig 19814 bp, 16 predicted proteins | sample saktaG_8_FD_190136 | JGI IMG/M metagenome (GOLD analysis project Ga0265593, IMG submission 190136) | Saline water microbial communities from Sakinaw Lake, British Columbia, Canada - sak_2011_5_24_36m | ecosystem: Environmental > Aquatic > Non-marine Saline and Alkaline > Saline ...
TGACTTTTCGTCTTCGTCATCATCATCTAAAACCGGTAAATCGTTTGCCGAAATTTCTTGTGCCGCATAGTAAGCGGCAATATCGGCCATGTCTTCATCACTTAATCCGGAAGCAATGGCAGTCATCATGGGGTTTTTACGCGCGCCTGTTTTAAAGGCTTGTAACTGTTTGATGAGGTAAGAAGAATGCTGCTGGGCAAGCTTGGGGAATGTTGATACCATGCTGTTACCATTGTCACCATGACAACTGATACAAGAGGCGGCTTTTTCTTTTCCTGCGTTAATAGAGCCTTCTGCATGTAAAATACCTGAAGTACTGGTAAACGCCAGGGCTAGTGAAAGTGCCAGCAGTTCTTTTTTCATCGATTTCCCCTTTGGAATAATGTAGTCATTTTACGGTAGCCTAGAATGTATATATGCAGGCTACTGAGTGTAGCCAGATTCTACCCTAATTAGCAAGCTTAAGCGAGGCAACGATGAACCCAGTTTATCATCAAGCAAAATTTATTAATAGTTCACCTGACCTTAAAGATACCCCTGAAGACCAGGGTCGTGAAGTGGCATTTGCAGGTCGTTCAAACGCTGGCAAATCGAGTGCAATTAACACCCTCACGCGTCAAAATGGCTTGGCCAGGATAAGTAAAACACCGGGTAGAACCCAGATGCTTAATTTTTTTGAAATTAATGATCAGCAAAGATTTGTTGATTTACCTGGATATGGTTATGCAAAAGTACCGGTGGCGGTGAAAAAAAAATGGCATGAGTTAATGGAGAAATATCTAACTCGACGTAAATCGTTATGTGGAATCGTTTTGGTTATGGATGTGCGTCATCCTTTAACTGAATTCGATTGGCAGATGGTTGAATGGTGTCAGCATACTGGTTTAGCGCTACATATTTTGCTGACAAAAGCCGATAAATTAAACTATGGCGCTGCAAAAAATACCTTGATGCAAGTTCAAAAAGAACTGAATGATATTAGCTTTCCATTGACGATTCAGCTGTTCTCGTCATTAAAAAAGACGGGTGTTGATGAGGTACATCAGGCGCTTGATCTTTTGTTTAATCCGCTTGAGTCATCTGAATCAGAATTAGAATAAAAACAAAAAAAGCCCCAAGATATAAAAATATCTTGGGGCTTTGGAAGTAATCAGCCGATTAACTAAGGGAGGACGGCTGTTTCAACACCAGTAAAGTGTTTCAGTTTTTATGACTTTATAATGAAATAAAAGTTCAATCAACATTAAAATGATTAATGTGCTTCGTCCCAGTTATTACCCACGCCGATATCAACAAGAAGTGGCACATTTAGATCAGCCGCTGAACTCATGATGTTCCTGATAAGCGCAGAGCATGATTCCACCTGATTTTCTGCAACTTCAAAAACCAATTCATCGTGAACTTGCATAATCATTTTTGCGTCTGGTTTGTCTTCCAGTAACCATTGATCAGTTTTAATCATGGCGTGTTTAATAATATCTGCCGCACTGCCTTGCATGGGCGCATTTATGGCCGTGCGCTCTGCATATTGGCGACGTGCAGCATTGCGTGATTTTATTTCCGGCAAATACAAACGGCGACCAAATAAAGTTTCTACATAACCTTGTTCGCGAGCCTGGTCTCTAATGCTGTCCATGTAATTTTTAACACCCGGATAACGGGCGAAATATAAATCTATATACGATTGCGCCTGACTACGTGACAAACCGAGTTGTTGAGCCAATCCAAAAGAAGACATGCCGTAAATCAGCCCAAAGTTAATCGCTTTTGCCGAACGACGTAAATCGGTGGTGACTTGATCCACAGCGACGCCAAATACTTCTGCTGCTGTCGCCTTGTGAACATCCTCTCCCGCGCTAAAGGCTTTTAGCAAGCCGACATCGGCGGATAAATGGGCCATAATACGCAGCTCAATTTGCGAGTAATCAGCCGCCACAATTTTATAGCCTTGCGGTGCAATAAAGGCTTGTCTTATCTTGCGGCCTTCTTCACTACGGATGGGAATGTTTTGCAAGTTGGGATTGGAAGAAGACAATCTACCTGTAGCGGCTACGGCTTGATGATACGAGGTGTGTATGCGTCCCGTTTTGTCATCAACCTGTTGCGGCAGTTTATCGGTATAAGTTGATTTTAGTTTACTTAAGCTGCGGTAATCCAAAATAAGCTTGGGCAACGGATATTCTAAAGCCAATTCTTGCAATACGGACTCTTCGGTTGAGGGTTGGCCTTTGGGCGTTTTCTTTATAACAGGAATTTTTTGTTCGTCGTAGAGAATGTTCTGAATTTGTTTGGGTGAACCTAAGTTAAAGCTATGTCCGGCTAGATCATGAGCCCGTTGTTCAAGAGCGACAATATGACCTGCCAGTTCCAGACTCTGCTGAGACAGCATGGCCGTATCAATCAGTACGCCATTACTTTCAATGCGGGCAAGCACACTGATTAAAGGGATTTCTATTTCTGAATATAAAGCAAGCAGGGAAGGGTGCTGATGCAGCTTGGCCATTAGCACTTGATGCAGTTGCAAAGTAATGTCGGCATCTTCAGCGGCATAAGGCCCCGCTTCTTCAATGGCGACTTCTTGAAACGGAATTTGTTTGGCGCCCTTGCCGGCAACATCTTCATAATGAATAGTTGTCACGCCTAAATATTCTTTAGCGAGGTCATCCATATTATGTTTGGTTGCTGTACTGTTGACCACATAAGATTCAAGCATGGTGTCATGAGCAATACCCCGCAACGTTATGTCATGATTGGCTAATACATGAGTATCGTATTTGAGGTTTTGACCTAACTTGGCTTTCTGTGGATTTTCAAGTAGTGGACGAAGTTTTTCAAGAATTTCGATACGGTTTAGCTGATCAGGCGCACCTGTGTAATGATGTGCCAAGGGTACATAGGCCGCTTTGCCGGGTGTTACCGCAAAGGACACACCCACAATCTCTGCTTTGCTGTAATCAAGGCTGGTCGTTTCTGTGTCAAAAGCAAACAGCTGAGCGTTTTCGAGTCGCTCAAGCCATTGATTGAAATGCTGATGAGTGAAAATCGTTTCATAAGTGGATTCAATAATAGCCGGCTTTTCTTCTTCAACAATGATGCTTTCAACATGGTTATCAAGCGTTTTGAGCCATGATAAAAAACCTAGTTCGGCTAACACGATTTTTAGTGCGTCATTATCTATGGTGTTACGCTTCAAATAGTCCATGTCGTAAGGTAGATCAAGATCACACTTGATCGTCGTAAGCTTTTTGGCTATGGGAAGTTGACCTAGACTGGCACGAAGATTCTCGCCAATTTTACCGGTAATCTTGTCAGCATTAGCAACCAGATTCTCTAAAGTTTGATATTGTTCCAGCCATTTTGCTGCTGTTTTAGGGCCCACTTTGGGCACGCCGGGAATGTTGTCGCTGGTATCGCCCATCAAGGCCAAATAATCAACAATCTGTTCCGGTTTAACGCCAAATTTATCGATAACACCCTGAATATCCATGCGGGTGTTGGTCATGGTGTTTTCCAAGATAATATGGTCGGTAACCAGTTGCGCCATATCTTTATCACCGGTTGAAATGATGACTTTGAAGCCTTGTTGCTCGGCATGTTGTGCTAGCGCACCCAGCACGTCATCGGCTTCTACTCCGGATTCCATGATTAACGGTAAACCCATGGCACGAATCAAATCGTGTAAGGGTTTTATTTGAACACGTAAGTCGTCGGGCATTGGTGGTCGGTGAGCTTTGTATTGATCATAAAGGTCATTACGAAAGGTTTTTCCGGGAGCATCAAAAACTACGGTGATGTATTCACTTTGATATTCAGCGATCAGTTTACGCAACATGCTGGACACGCCATAAATGGCATTGGTTGGCTCACCTTTAGGATTGGTTAGCGGTGGGACAGCATGATAGGCGCGAAACAAAAAGGAAGAGCCGTCAACCAGAATGAGGCATTTTTGTGTTTGTTGTGGCATAGGATTTAAAGTACAAGGTTAAAGGTAATAGGTGCAAGGCTAAAGGCCTAAAACCGGATTAAGTATTTTACCCCGTTCGCCGAGATTCATGAAGGGTTCAAAGCGCTTGCTTTGTGTTTCATTGCTTTAAGAGTGTTAAATTTTACGTTCAACATCTATTATGTTGGGTAAACAACTTATTTTATTAAGAATTTGGCTTAGTTGATTGGTATCTTCAATCTGAATCGTTAAGTTTAGAGTGGCAGAAAAATCGGGTTGTGTATCCAACGCGGCGCTAAATATGTGGATTTTAGATTGCGCTAATAATTGTGAAACGTTATTTAATAAATTTTGTGAGCTAAAGGCATGAAGAATAATGGGCACCACATGGCTGGCTTTTTTATCTCCCCAAGCTACTGAAATGAGTTGATCTTGTTTTTCAATCGATAATTGTGTGATGTTTTTGCAGTCTATGCGGTGAACGGTAATGCCATTATGTTGTGAAATGTAACCGATAATGTCATCACCCAATACCGGTGAGCAGCAGTGAGCAAATGAAGTTTGTATATTATCAATGCCAGCAACAGAAACGACGGAATTTATTGATGTTTTTTTCAGAGGTACATTGGCAGGAGCTTCTTCCAGTTCCGGTATTTTTAAATAACCGGCCAGTTGGCGACTGTTAATGTCGCTACGACCGATAGCTTCGAGTAACGCATCGGTATTGGGTTGTTTGAAAAAGCTAAGCATCTCGACCATGTTTAGCATTTTTAATCCCAGTCGCTTACTTTCCCTGTCCAGAAGTGCTTTGCCACGTACTATATTTTCTGTTTGCTGCTGATTTCTAAACCAGTTTTTTACTCGACTAATGGCGCGCGATGATTTTAAATAACCCAGATTTGGATCTATCCAATTATGATTGGGCGCACTTTCTTTGGCGGTTAAAATTTCTATTTGCTCGCCAGATTTTAGCGTGTAAGTTAGCGGAACAATGCGGCCGTTTATTTTTGCTCCACGGCAACGATGACCAATTTCGGTATGAACAGCATAGGCAAAATCGAGCGGTGTAGAACCTTTAACTAGATCTATTAATTTACCGGCAGGCGTTAAGACATAGACTCTGTCGTTAAATAATTCACTACGGAAGTCATCAGTTAGTACCTCATCATTCTGTTTTTCTTCCAGTAGCTTACGAAGTGTGGCAATGCTTTTTTCCATTGCCACAGACTGTTTACCACCCTCTTTATAGGACCAGTGCGCGGCGACCCCGAGTTCAGCATAGTCGTGCATTTCTTGAGTGCGTATTTGCACCTCAATACGATTACCGTCCGGGTCTAAGATAACAGTGTGCAGTGATTGATAGCCATTTTCTTTTGGGTTGGCAATGTAGTCATCAAATTCTTTTGGAATATATTGCCATAAGCTATGAACCATACCCAAGACTGAATAGCACTGGGTTAGGTTGTCGACAATAACCCTTACCGCTAATAAGTCATAAAGTTGTTCTATGCCTAATTGTTTATGCTGCATTTTTTTCCAAATGCTGTAAATATGTTTGGGGCGACCATAACAAGCGCAGTTTAGATTTTCTTGAGTGAGGTGTTTTTGTAATAGCTCAATAAAGCCATTAATACAGTTTTCTCGCTGCATTCTATTTACAGCAAGTGATTTAGCAATTTGGCGATAGGTTTGTGGCTCTAAATACCTAAAAGCCATATCTTCAAGTTCCCACTTAAACTGATGTATACCTAGTCGATTGGCAATAGGCGCATATATATCGAGTGTTTCCTGCGCTATAAAATGGCGAAGCTCGTAAGATTCCTTGGGTAAATTCCGGAGTCGATGAATTCGATAAGCCAATTTGATTAATACCGCCCTTACATCCTGCGTCATGGATAAAAGCATTCGCCGTAAGGTTTCAACTTCATTGGGTTTTTTGGTCATTTCTGGTGAATAAACCGTTAATGTATTCAGCCAGTTGACATCTTTTACCAATACCGCAATTGTTTCGCCAAACAATTCTTTGATGTCTGGATGGGGGCTTAACTCCAAGAGCCTCGGATCGCTTAAAATGGCCGCAAGTAGGGTTTTGAAGTCAACGTTGTAATCTTTTAAAATTTCAGCGACTTCAATTCCTTTGGGGCGATGATAATTTGGATCATCGGGAATTTGTCCGATAATATTCAATGCACGTTGTAATGTCTCGTTTTCTTCAGTAGAGAAGTCGATTAAAAACGGCTTATTTGAATCAATCTTTTTTTGCATTTATTTATTTTAGACGATTACAGAAACTTGACAATCAAGAGGCGGATTGGTGACAAGTTCTGATAATTATTTATAAGGTTACTGTTCATGATGTAATTCTAACGTGTAATATGATTAGTAGGGCTAATTAAAAATTAACAATTTTTTAAGGGTGGTTTTTAAGTATAGGTCTTTTATTCTCGCTATGGCCAAGAAGATAGGTTTATGGGTTATCAATCAAGTTCCTTGAATAATAATGATAAAATCATAATAATAGGCGATAGATATCATTAAATATATATTCTGAAAAGGACAAAAACCAGTGGGTTGTTTAAATCACTTGCAGGAAATCGCCTTAACTCTTATTTTAAAATCTAGCGAGGATTTATGACTGCCCCAGAAGCTCTATACGAATCAACACTGTCTTCTTTAAAGCTTCGTGCACGAGGAAAAGTGCGTGATATATACGATATTGATGATAAGCATATGTTAATTGTGGCAACAGATCGGCTTTCTGCATTTGACGTTATATTGCCTGATCCAATACCGGGGAAAGGTCGTGTTTTAACACGTATTTCCAATTTTTGGTTTGCAAAGTTACATCATATTATGCCTAATCATTTGTCGAATCTTACCTTAGAGGAGGTTTTGCCTGATGCCACTGAACGTGTCCAAGTTGAAGGGCGCGCCATTGTCGTTAAAATATTAAAGCCGTTACCCGTTGAGGCTATAGTTCGAGGATATCTTATAGGGTCCGGTTGGAAAGATTATTTAAAGTCAGGTGAGGTGTGCGGTATTAAATTACCTCAGGGCTTGCAACAAGCGCAAGAATTACCTGAAGCCATTTATACGCCATCGACAAAAGCTGCCGTTGATGAGCATGATGAAAATGTCTCTTTTGAACAAACCGTCAAATTAATGGGGCAAGATTTGGCTGAGCAAGTACGAGATGCTAGTTTGAAAATATACAAAGAAGCGGCAAGTTATGCGAAAGATCGGGGCATTATTATTGCCGATACCAAATTTGAATTTGGCATTGATGATGCCGGTGTTTTACATCTGATTGATGAGGCTTTAACGCCCGACTCATCTAGATTTTGGCCGGCGGATCAGTATCGGCTAGGAATTAGCCCTCCAAGTTTTGATAAGCAGTATATACGAGATTATCTGGAAACACTGGATTGGGATAAAACTGCCCCAGGCCCTTTATTGCCAAAAGAGGTAACTGCATTCTGTGCTGAAAAATACCGCGAAGCAGAAGTTAGATTAACTCAAGAGACGTTAAACTAAATCAATTTTTTTGAATGGTTATAGTGATGATCAAGAGATCAGTTAGTTAATAGAGTTTCTAAGAAGCAGTTGTTTAACGGCAAAAGTCAGGATATTAAGTTTATAGGGAAAAGGTAAAAACTTAATAATTAAGTGGTTATTTGAAGACCAAGCTCTATTGATAGGTTTGTGGCTTTCTTTTCAGAAAAACTTGTGTAAGATAGTGCCTTATGGGATCAAAATGAATTACAACTTGGTTATAAGTGCTCTGAATAGATATAAACTTGCGAGTTGATTTTAATCAACCTTGATTTAATTATGTCCGCTAGATATAATCTTCAAGCTAATAAGTTTGGAGAGTTCGGTGATCAGTAGAAAAGACTCTACTGTCAGTAAGATTCTAAGTTATCAAATCCTGATAATATTAATAATCACTGCTGGCTTTGGCTTTGCAGGAGGATGGTATAAAGGATTTTCATGTTTATTAGGTGGGGTAGCCGCGTTTATTCCCAACTTATACTTTGCATTAAAAATTTACAAAGCTTCCGGGCAACCAGCACGTAAGATTGTCAATTCCTTTTATGCGGGAGAATCAGGAAAATTATTATTAACAGCCGGTTTGTTCATAATGATATTTAACGTCCCGAACATAGAAATATTACCGCTGTTAGTGGGATATATAACAGCATTATCAGTTTTTTGGTTCGCGCTATTGATGCGTTAACATTTCATTTTAAAGAGAGGAACAATGGCTACCGAAGTTCATGCGGCCGAAGGTGCAACCGGTTATATTATTCACCATTTAACTGCGCTTCACGTTGGCGAAGGTTTTTGGACGCTGCATCTTGATACCCTGTTTTTCTCAGCAGTTTTAGGTGGCTTGTTCCTTTGGTTTTTTAAGACTGCAGCAGACAAGGCAACTGCCGGTGTCCCAGGTTTAGTGCAAAATTTTGCTGAAATGCTGATAGAGTTTGTAGACACACAAGTTAAAGACAGCTTTCATGGTAACAGTAAATTAATAGCGCCTCTGGCATTGACTATATTTTGCTGGGTATTCCTGTGGAATTTTATGGATTTGTTCCCGGTTGATATATTTCCATTAATTGGTTCGCTTATGGGTATTGAATACTTACGAGTTGTTCCAAGTACAGACTTGAATGCGACATTTGCCATGTCCATATCGGTTTTCTGTTTGATCATTTTTTACAGTATCAAAATTAAAGGGCCTTGGGGCTTTGCTAAAGAATTAATGTTTCAACCTTTCGGTCCTTGGTTATTACCCTTCAACTTGCTGTTGAAGTTGGTAGAAGAAATTGCAAAACCCATCTCATTGGCACTTCGTTTATTCGGAAATCTGTATGCAGGTGAGTTGATTTTTATTTTGATTGCCTTGCTGCCTTGGTATATACAGCCAGTATTAAGTTTTCCTTGGGCAATATTTCATATTTTAATTATTACACTTCAAGCATTTATATTCATGGTATTAACGATTGTATACTTGAGTATGGCGCACGAAGATCATTAATTATTGTTTAACCGTTTTTTTATCACTTTATTAACCGTTTGGAGGTTTCATGGAAATTGCAAAATTAATTGCTGACGTACAAGGCATGACTGCTATCGCAGTAGGTCTGGTTCTTGGTATGGGCGCTTTAGGAACTGCAATAGGCTTTGGCTTATTGGGTGGAAAATTTCTTGAGGGTGCTGCTCGTCAACCCGAAATGGTTCCTATGTTACAAGTAAAAATGTTTGTTGTTGCCGGTCTTTTAGACGCAGTAACAATGATTGGTGTTGGTTTGGCGTTGTTCTTTACTTTCGCAAACCCGTTCCTGTCAGCTGTGCAAGCTGCAGCTGCTGGTTAATAGCACTTTCGTGTTTAATAGCAACAAGAGGAACGCATCGTGAGTATCAATGCTACTCTGATTGGGCAAATGATTACCTTTGCACTTCTGGTATGGTTTACCATGAAGTACATTTGGCCTCCTTTATTTGACTCTTTAGAAGAACGTAAAAAGAAAATTGCCGATGGTTTGGCTGCTGCCGAGAAAGGTCAGGAAGAAATTATTCTGGCTGAGAAAAGAGCCAAGGGCGTTTTAAAAGAAGCTAAAGAACAATCTTCAGAGATTGTTACCTTGGCCCAAAAACGTGCAAATGAAATTGTTGAAGAATCAAAAGACACCGCCAAGAAAGAAGGTGAGCGATTGATTGTTGCAGCAAAGGCGCAGATTGAGCAGGAAATTCAGCAAGCTAAAGAAGGCTTGCGTCAAGAAGTGGCTGATTTGGCATTAAGTGCTGCAGAACAGATTTTGGGTGCAGAAATTGATAAAGCCAAGCACCAAGATATTGTTAGCAAAGTCTCTAATCAACTAGGTTAAGCATAATGAGCGAACTGGCAACATTAGCAAGGCCTTACGCAGCGGCAGTGTTTAAAAGAGCCAAGGAAACTGATGCGACTGTTAAGTGGTCGCAAAGTTTGGCTTTTATGTCGGCTGTCCTTAAGAATGAAGATATTTCTGTTGTAATTGATAACCCTAAAGTTAACAAAGAAAGGTTATCAGCACTTATGCTGGATATTTGCCAAGAGCACGTTAATGAAGAAAATGAAAATTTTCTAAAATTACTGGTTCATAACAATCGGTTAACCTTATTGCCTACCATTACGAAGCTTTTTGAAGCTTATAAAGCGGAAGATGAGGGTTATATCGAGGTTGAAGTATTAACTGCTTATGCCTTGTCAAAAGAAGCAAAGCAAAGTTTTACCGCAACATTGGAAAAGACCCTGGGCAAAAAAATCCTTATGAATGTAGCCGTGGATAAGTCATTAATTGGTGGCGTTCTCGTACGAGCAGGCGACAGAGTAATTGACGGTTCTATTAAAGGCCGGCTTCAACACATGCAAAAAGCGCTACAGTGAAAGTGAGAAAAAGCACATGCAATTAAATCCATCTGAAATAAGTGATCTGATTAAAAAGAAGATCGAAAACTTCGACTTAAGTGCCGAAGCGCATACAGAAGGTACCGTAGTCAGTGTGACTGACGGTATTGTAAGAGTACATGGTCTATCTGAAGCTATGCAAGGTGAGATGCTTGAATTCCCGGGCAACACCTTTGGGATGGCACTAAATCTTGAAAGAGATTCAGTGGGTGTGGTGATATTAGGTTCTTATCAGCATATCACTGAAGGTGATACCGTAAAATGTACCGGAAAAATTTTGGAAGTACCTGTTGGTGAGGCATTACTGGGGCGTGTAGTTGACGCACTGGGGAACCCAATTGACGGTAAAGGTGCTATAGATACCACCGAAACGGCACCTATTGAAAAAATCGCACCGGGTGTAATTGCACGCCAGTCTGTTGATCAGCCCGTACAATTGGGTTTAAAATCAATCGATGCGATGATTCCAGTCGGTCGTGGACAGCGTGAGTTGATTATTGGTGATAGACAAACTGGTAAAACAGCTATTGCGATTGATGCCATCATTAATCAAAAAGGTACAGGCATTAAATGTATCTATGTGGCTATCGGTCAAAAACGGTCTTCTATTGCCAACGTCGTTCGTAAATTGGAAGAGCACGGTGCAATGGCTCATACCATTATTGTTGCTGCATCAGCGTCTGAATCTGCTGCACTTCAATTTATAGCACCTTACACAGGTTGTTCAATGGGTGAATTCTTCAGAGATCGTGGCGAAGATGCACTTATCATTTATGATGATTTAACCAAACAAGCATGGGCTTATCGCCAAGTATCCTTGTTGTTACGCCGTCCGCCAGGTCGTGAAGCATATCCAGGTGACGTATTTTATTTACATTCCCGTTTGTTGGAAAGAGCCTCACGTATTAACGCGGCTGAAGTTGAAAAACTGACTGGCGGTAAAGTAAAAGGTAAAACGGGTTCGTTAACAGCATTGCCAATTATTGAAACTCAAGGTGGTGACGTATCTGCATTCGTGCCGACTAATGTTATTTCAATTACCGATGGCCAGATATTCTTGGAAAGTAACTTGTTTAACTCAGGTATCCGTCCTGCTGTAAATGCAGGCTTGTCTGTATCTCGAGTCGGTGGTGCAGCACAAACAAAGATCATCAAGAAGTTAGGTGGTGGTACACGTTTGGATTTGGCGCAGTATCGTGAGTTAGCCGCATTTGCCCAGTTCGCTTCAGATTTGGATGAAAGTACACGTAAGCAAATTGAACGTGGCCAACGTGTTACTGAATTAATGAAGCAAAATCAATATTCACCCATGTCAGTTGCTCAAATGGCTGTCTCATTGTTTGCCGCTAATGAAGGTTTCCTTGATAGCGTAGAAGTTAACAAGGTACTTGATTTTGAAGCTGCTTTACAGTTGTACATGAAATCAGAACATTCTGAATTAATGAACAACATTAATGCAACTGGCGATTTTAGTAATGAAATAAGCAGTGGAATAAGAGCTGCAATTGAAACTTTCATTAATACTCATAGTTGGTAAAAGGGTCTTCAAATGGCTGTTGGTAAAGAAATACGCACAAAGATCGCGAGTATCAAGAATACTCAAAAGATCACTCGGGCAATGGAGATGGTTGCTGCGAGTAAAATGCGTAAAACAAAAGACAGAATGCAGGCAACAAGGCCCTATTCTAAAAAGATTGGCAAGATCATTAAACATTTGGCACAGGCTAATCCAGAGTACAAACACCCTTATCTAGTTGTAAGAGATGTAAAGAGGGTAGGAATTATTTTGGTAAGCTCTGATAGAGGCTTGTGCGGCGGACTGAATTCAAATTTATTCAGAAAGACGTTAAGCCACTTAGTGCAATGGGATAACGCAAATGTTGAAGTTGATGTTTGTACCATAGGGACAAAGGCTTTTGGTTTTTTTGGTAATCTTAAAGTAAATTTAGTCGGCCAGGTTTCCAAATTGGGTGACGCTCCGCACCTAAGTGACATAGTCGGCGTCATTAGAATAATGCTGGATGCCTACTTGGAAGGCAGAATCGATGAATTGTATATAGTTAGTAATGAATTCGTAAATACCATGACGCAACGACCGACTGTTGAACAGTTGCTTCCTGTAGTGGCTTGTGAACTCGACGAAAACTTGAATGGTCATTGGGATTATATTTATGAACCTGACGCTAAAGAGGTTTTGGATAATCTTTTGACTCGTTTCATTGAATCCAAAGTTTACCAAGGTCTGGTCGAAAATAATGCCTGTGAACAGGCAGCCAGAATGGTGGCTATGAAGAGTGCTTCGGATAACGCAGGCAATCTTATCAGTGAGTTGCAATTGATTTATAACAAAGCTAGACAGGCTGCAATTACTCAGGAAATTTCAGAAATTGTTGCCGGTGCCGCCGCTGTTTAATTCGGTAGGGATAGGTTTTTCTGTCCAATGGTTCAGGGCAACAAGGGTAATCATAATGGATTGCTCATACAGGCCTAGCAAAAATGACACAACACTTAGAGGATAACTCAATGAGTTCGGGTAAAATCGTTCAAATTATCGGCGCGGTCGTTGACGTGGAATTTTCACGTGCTGACCTGCCAAAAGTATATGATGCCTTAAATGTAGAAGGCAAAAATCTGGTATTGGAAGTTCAACAGCAATTAGGTGATGGCGTAGTCAGAACTATTGCTATGGGCAGCACCGATGGTTTAAGTCGCGGCTTGCTGGTAACCAATACTAATGCACCTATTTCTGTACCGGTTGGTAAAGAAACTTTAGGTCGTATTATGAACGTTCTGGGTGAGCCCATCGACGAAAAAGGACCTATCGGCGAACAAGTTAAATGGGGCATCCATCGTGAAGCACCCAGTTATGCAGAACAGGCTGCTGCTAATGAATTGTTGGAAACCGGCATTAAAGTTATCGATTTGGTCTGCCCCTTTACTAAAGGTGGTAAAGTCGGGTTATTCGGAGGTGCGGGTGTAGGTAAAACCGTAAATATGATGGAGTTGATTCGTAACATCGCTATCGAGCATAGCGGTTATTCCGTGTTTGCTGGAGTAGGTGAACGGACTCGTGAAGGAAATGACTTCTATCACGAAATGACGGATTCAAATGTAATCGATAAAGTTTCTCTGGTTTACGGCCAAATGAACGAGCCACCGGGAAACAGACTGCGCGTTGCTTTGACAGGTTTAACCATGGCGGAATATTTCCGTGATGAAGGTCGTGACGTGTTGTTTTTTGTTGATAACATCTATCGTTATACACTGGCGGGTACTGAAGTATCAGCACTGTTGGGTCGTATGCCTTCAGCTGTGGGTTATCAGCCTACATTAGCCGAAGAAATGGGTGTTTTACAAGAGCGTATTACCTCAACCAAAACCGGTTCTATCACGTCTATTCAGGCCGTTTATGTACCAGCGGATGATTTAACCGATCCATCACCTGCAACTACTTTTGCCCATTTGGATGCGACTGTTGTATTGTCGCGGCAAATTGCCGAGTTAGGTATTTATCCTGCAATTGATCCTCTGGACTCAACCAGTCGTCAGCTTGATCCTTTAGTTATTGGTCAAGAACACTATGATGTAGCCCGAAATGTTCAGGGTATTTTGCAACGTTACAAAGAATTACGCGATATTATTGCCATTCTGGGTATGGATGAATTATCAGAAGAAGATAAATTGACTGTATCAAGAGCACGTAAAATGCAACGATTTTTGTCGCAACCCTTCTTTGTTGCCGAAGTTTTTACCGGTTCTCCAGGTAAATATGTGTCTTTAAAAGATACAATTGCTGGTTTTAAAGGTATTATCGCTGGTGAGTATGATGCAATTCCAGAGCAGGCTTTTTATATGGTTGGTACCATTGACGAAGCGCTTGAGAAAGCAAAGACATTAAAAGGTTAATAAGTGCATCTCCCTGCCTGGCGGTTGGGAGATTATTGATACAGGTAAAAAAATGACCATGACCGTACATGTAGACATCGTAAGTGCAGAAAAGGAGATATTTTCCGGATTGGCCGAAATGGTATTTGCTCCAGCTGAACTTGGCGAAGTGGGTATATCGCCTCGGCATGCCCCGTTAATAACAAAGCTTAATGCTGGAGAAGTTCGTGTAAAGGTTAGTGCTAGCGAAAGTTATCCCTTTTTTATATCCGGTGGACTTTTAGAAGTTCAACCTCATTTGGTGACTATTTTGGCTGACACAGCAATCAGAGCCAATGATATTGACGAAGCGGCTGCATTGGATGCCAAAGCTAAAGCAGAAGAAGCACTGACTGATAAATCAGGTAAAATTGATTATGCGACTGCGCAGTCTCAATTGTCACAGGCTGTCATGCAATTAAGAACTTTGGACAGGTTTAGAAAGCGTGGTGGATAACAATAGAGTAGTTCTATTGTTTTAGTAAGCTAACGAAGTCTATAAAATTTAATTAAAAGCCCGATAACGTAAACTACGCTATCGGGCTTTTTTTGTTTAACGGAAACTGATATGAAAATTACGACTATTATTCTTGCAGCCGGTAAAGGCACGCGTATGCGTTCTGAGTTACCCAAAATTTTGCATAAAATTGCAAACAAAACATTGCTACAACATGTTTATGACATGAGCTACCAGCTCAGTAATAATGCCATTAAAATTGTATATGGTCATGGAGCAGACTTGGTAAGGGACACATTAAAGGCTTTAGCTGTCGATTGGATTGAGCAAAAACAGCAGTTAGGAACGGGCCATGCGGTTATGCAGGTTAGTGATCAAATTGCGAATACCGATATTGTTTTAATTCTTTATGCTGATGTCCCTTTATTAAAGCTGGCTACAGTAAAGCAATTAATCGCAAATGTTAATGATCAATCACTGGCGTTATTGACAGTTAATCTTATAAATCCAACTGGCTACGGCAGAATAGTAAGGAGTGATTCTGGACAAGTAACGAAAATTGTCGAGGAAAAAGATGCTTCAGCTACAGAAAAACTAATTAATGAAGGCAATACTGGCATTATGGCAGTGCAAGGAAAATTCTTAAAAAAATGGTTAAACCAGTTAAATAATAAGAATGCACAAGGTGAATATTATTTAACGGATATTATTGAAATGGCGGTTGCTGATGGCTTTAATGTTTTAACCAGTCAGCCTGAATCAGTTGATGAAGTATTAGGTGTTAATAATCGCCTCCAGCTTAGTCACTTGGAGCGTGTTTATCAACAAGAGCAGGCTGAAATATTAATGGAACAAGGTGTTACTTTAATTGACCCTACCCGCTTTGATCTAAGAGGAACAATAGAGCACTTGGGGATTGATATAGTTATTGATGTCAATGTCATTATTGAGGGAAAAAACAGTATCGGCAATAACGTTAAAATAGGTGCCAATACACATATAAAAGATTCCATAATTAACGATAACGTAGAAATTCTTGCTAACTGTATCATAGAAAATGCAGTTGTAGGGCAGGGGAGTAAAGTCGGGCCTTATGCTAGGCTTCGTCCTGAGACAGTTTTAGCAGAAAATGTACATATCGGAAATTTTGTTGAGATTAAAAAATCATCGGTAGCCGCATTTAGTAAAATAAATCATTTAAGCTATATTGGTGATAGTACAGTTGGTTCAAAAGTTAATATTGGAGCTGGAACCATTACTTGTAATTATGATGGGGTGAACAAATTTAGAACCATTATTGAAGATGGTGCCTTCATTGGTTCGGATACCCAATTGGTCGCTCCGGTAACCATTGGTAAAAATGCTACAATTGGAGCAGGGTCAACAATCACTCGAAACAGTCCCGAGAATCAACTGACCTTAAGCAGAGTCAAGCAAGTTTCTCTCGCTGGTTGGCAGCGACCGGTTAAACACGAGTAAATGGAAGCAGGACATAGTGTAGTGTCTGGAATAATTACCGAGGAATATTAATATGTGTGGAATTGTCGGTGGAATAGCACAGCGTAATGTTGTGCCCATTTTATTGGAGGGCTTAAAACGGCTGGAATATCGTGGTTATGATTCTGCAGGATTAGCGGTAATCAATAATCAGGTAATCTACCGGAAGAGAGAACTTGGAAAAGTTAAAGGTCTTGAGGAATTATTACATGCCGATCCTATCTTGGGTAATATTGGCATTGCCCATACCCGATGGGCTACTCATGGTAAGCCAAGTACTGAAAATGCTCACCCTCATGTTTCTAGTGATAAAGTTGCGGTAGTACATAATGGTATTATCGAAAATCATGAATTGTTACGGAGTTCGCTGATAAAGAACGGTTACGAGTTCACCTCAGAAACAGATACTGAAGTAATTGTTCATCAACTCGACCAATTAATGGAATCATCTGTAGGATTTTTAGATGCCGTCAAACTGGCTATAAAAAAACTGGAGGGTGCATACGCTCTAGGAATAATTAGTACAGCCGAACCTGATACATTAGTGGCTTGTAGAAAAGGTAGTCCGTTAGTTATTGGCGTAGGTATTGGTGAATATTTTATTGCTTCCGATGTGGCAGCATTACTGCCTGTTACTCGACGGTTTATCTTTTTGGAAGATGGCGATGTGGCCTCGATAAGCATTGATAAGCTTATTATTTATGATGTAAATGATAAGGTCGTAAGTCGGCCCATTAAGGAAAGTAATCTTACTGCAGATTCGGTTGATAAAGGAGAATATCGGCATTACATGCTGAAAGAAATATATGAACAACCTTTTGCTATTTCACAAGCACTTGAAGGAAGATTTATTAACAATCGCTTACAAGAAAGCACTTTTGGACATAATGCGACTGAAGTATTCGATAATATTAAATCAGTACAAATTTTAGCCTGCGGCACCAGTTATCATGCTGGTCTGGTTGCACGATATTGGCTTGAAAAGCTCGCTCGCGTACCTTGCAATATTGAAGTCGCCAGTGAATTTCGCTATAGAAGTCCAGTACTAGCAGAGGATACTTTAATAGTAACTATCTCGCAGTCGGGCGAAACAGCTGATACCCTTGCGGCATTACAAGAAGCTAAAAAGCTGGGAGCCAAATATTCTTTAGTGGTTTGTAATGTTCCGGAAAGTTCGTTGGTCAGAGAATCTGATCTGGTCTTGATGACTCGTGCGGGACCTGAAATTGGTGTTGCTTCAACCAAAGCATTTACTACGCAATTAACAGCACTGATGTTGTTGGTCATTGCAATAGGAAGACGATTTGAACTCACAGAGCAATTAGAGCAAAAAATTACCTCGGCATTATTTCGTTTACCAGGAAAAATTGAAGCAGTTTTACGACTGGATGATGAAATTAAACTCTTGGCTGAACAATTTGCAGAAAAGGAACATGCCTTGTTTTTGGGCAGAGGTAGTCACTATCCTATTGCAATGGAAGGCGCGTTAAAGTTAAAAGAAATTTCTTATATTCATGCAGAAGCTTATCCCGCAGGCGAGTTAAAGCACGGTCCTTTGGCATTGATAGACGCTGATATGCCGGTTATAACCGTTGCCCCTAATAACAGTCTACTGGAAAAGCTGAAGTCAAATATTCAGGAAGTTAGCGCCAGAGGTGGGCAATTATTTGTTTTTATGGATGAAACCTTAGTCACTTCAGCTGATGATAATATACAGATTATAAAAGTACCTCAAGTCGAAAATGAAATTTCACCGATTGTCTATACCGTTCCGTTACAATTATTATCGTACCATGTCGCTGTCTTAAAAGGTACGGATGTAGATCAACCTAGAAATCTTGCAAAATCTGTTACAGTTGAGTGAAGCAGGTCAGAAATAAGCGCGCAGGTTAAAAGTAAAACTTCACTTCAAATTCCTTTTACATTATCACTAATGAATAAGGGAAGTGTATTTTGATTAGGGCAATATTGTCCATTTATGAATGGTATTGGAGGCTATATGCGACTTTTACTGGTTGAAGACGATGAAATATTAGGCGATGGTCTGGTTGCCGGTTTAAAAATGGAAGGCTACGCTGTCGACTGGCTAACAAATGGGAAATTGGCTGATGAAGCATTAAAATTAAATGCTTATGAGTTAATTGTATTAGATCTTAATTTGCCGGATATGGATGGGATGTCTATTTTGAAGGCGCTAAGAGCTCGTAAAGATGAAACTCCCGTTATGGTTCTAACTGCAAAAGATACCATTTCTGATCGGGTATCCGGCTTGGATAGTGGCGCGGATGATTTTGTTATTAAGCCGTTTGAATTGGACGAGGTTTGTGCTCGTTTAAGGGCGTTGGCAAGGCGAAGTGAAGGTAGAAGTGCTCCGACTATTGAACATAACGGTATTATTTTGGATCCAGCGTCTCATCAAGTAACGGTAAATAATGACAAAATAGATTTGTCGCAAAAAGAGTTTGAGATATTGAGTTTTTTGATGAGTAATATAGGTAAGGTTGTTTCACGTTCCAGACTTGAAGAAAGTCTTTACTCATGGGATTCGGATGTAGAGAGCAATACCGTTGAGGTGCATATTCATTATCTTAGAAAAAAATTAGACCCCGGGCTGATTCGAACAGTTAGAGGGGTAGGATATATTATTGATAGTCCAGATGAGTCATGAATTATTCACTACGACAATTATTGTTGGTTAGTTTACTTTCAGCATCTATGCTGATTTGGGGTGTTGCAGCTTATTTGAATTATAAAGTGACGAGGGACGAAGTCGCTAATTTATTCGATGCAGAATTGGCGCAATCAGCGAAAGTACTAAATGCTTTTGTGGAAAGTTTGCTGCGTGAAGGCTCGTTGTCGGGTCATTGGAGTAAGGAACAAGATAAAGCTGAGGAGGTTTTGCATACCTATGCTCTAAAACGTAAGTTTAAAGGTAAAAGTGCTTATCAATTATGGTCCGAGGACGATGGTTTATTGCTGCGTTCTGAAAATACACCTGCATTTTCAGTGCATGGCTTCAATCAAACCAATATTGATGAACAGTTATGGCCGATATTCGATGAGTTGTTAAAAGCAAATGCACTAGGTCATAAATATGAAAGAAAGATAGCATTTCAATTATGGTCTAAAAAAGATGGGTTAATGTTACGGTCTGATAGTGCTCCAAAATTTTCTTTTTCTTCTTCGGATCATGGCTTCAGCGAAACTAATATTGATGGCCATGAGTGGCATGTTTTTAGTATTGCTAATGCAACGGGGGAATATGTTATTCATGTCGGTCAAAAAGAAGAGATTCGTGCTGAATTAACGGATGAAATTTCATCTCAATTGGTTGTTCAGTTTCTCGTTGGTCTTCCATTTCTGGGTATAGTTATTTGGGTTATCGTGGGCTTGGTTTTAAAGCCGCTTAACAGGTTGGAAAAAGCGCTAGCCAAACGTGAAGCAAGTTACCTCAAGCCGTTATCAATAAAAAGATTGCCCAATGAAATTGTACCGGTAGTTAATGAGATCAATAATCTCTTTGTGCAGCTTGAGCAGGCATTTGG
>Ga0265593_1000564_pt1 | contig 19801 bp, 17 predicted proteins | sample saktaG_8_FD_190136 | JGI IMG/M metagenome (GOLD analysis project Ga0265593, IMG submission 190136) | Saline water microbial communities from Sakinaw Lake, British Columbia, Canada - sak_2011_5_24_36m | ecosystem: Environmental > Aquatic > Non-marine Saline and Alkaline > Saline ...
TTGACTTTGGAAAGGAGGAAGAAGTATAATTTAGGTACTAAGGAGGTGTCAAGAAATGACTAAGCACACCTTAAACCCACTACTTGCTTATGAGCCAAAAGTTCCAAAAAGTCCTGAACCGTTACACTTCTGAGTATTTAAAAATAAAAACAAGCGAGCTTAAATTCAGGGAATTTGCAAAAAATAAATATAAAAATATTTCAGAATACAATAAAATATATGGATCCGGCTATACATCCTTCGAAGAAATAAGGATAGCCTGTGAATTAAATGACTGGTTAGACATGAAAGCAAATAAGGGAAAGATCAGGCTGAACTTTATTACGAGAAATTATAAGGAAGTTTCTGAGTATATTCTGCTCCACGGCAGGGCCGTATTTAATACTGCACTTTTCTGTCTTATAATAATATTTACTACTTTGACGGTAAATCCAATGTGTGCTTACGCACTTTCAAGATTTACATTATCGTATAGTAACAAAGTTTTGATATTCCTGCTCGCGACCATGGCCTTCCCGGCGGAAGTCGCCATGATACCTAACTTTTTAATGTTAAAGAAACTGCATCTATTAAACACCTATTGGGCACTGGTGCTGCCCGGCCTTGCGAGCGGCTACAGCATCTTCATTCTAAAAGGTTTCTTCGATAGTTTACCCAAAGAGTTCTATGAAGCCGCGCAAATGGATGGAGCGGGAGAAATGAGGATATTCTGGAATATTACCCTGCCTCTGGCTAAACCCATACTCGCTTACCTTTCCCTGGGCGCATTTGTAGGAGCATATACAGCATTTATGTTTGCTTTGCTGGTCTGTCAGGACCCAAATATGTGGACTTTAATGGTCTGGTTGTATGAAATGCAGATCTGGGCCTCTCCTTCATTATTGATGGCTGCTCTTGTTACAACAGCAATTCCAACACTGCTTGTCTTCTTGTTTGCTCAGAGGGTTATTATGAGAGGTGTTATTATACCGGTACAGCATTAGATAAACGCAAGTAATTCTGGGCTATTTGAATGCCCGGCTGAAAACTAGGTTGACAAATCTACATTTATACCATATAATGTAATAAAGAAAGGTAAGGAGTATTATGGAAATGTGTTGTTTCATAGGGTTTTTAAGTTTAGAAAACATTTACAAATCAGAAGAGAATTCTGTTTTTGTTTATAGAAATTCTGTTTTTTTAGCAACTGCTAAAAATAAAAAGCTTTGTTTTTTCATAAAAAGCGGACAGAATTTAACCCTTTCGAAATAATCTTTCCTAAGTACACCTAAATACAACCTTTCAGGATAAATTTATTATTTTAATAAGGAGGATTTCCAAATGAGTGTTACTGAATTTTTGATAATTGGTCTTATTTGCGTGGTTACAGCCGTATTAGGGGTTGTTGCCGGCTGGATGGTTAGAAAGAAGACTTCTGAGGATAAAATAGCTTCAGCTGACCAGATAGCGAAAAAACTGCTGGCTGACGCCGAAAAACAGGTAGAAGCCAAAAAGAAAGAGGCAATAATTGAGGCGAAAGAAGAGCTTTATAAAGCTAAGCAGCAGTTTGAATCAGAAACTAAGGAAAGGCGCATTGAAATTCAAAACCTGGATAAACGCCTGGTCCAAAGAGAAGAGCACGTTGACAAAAAAGTTGATCTTCTGGAGCAGAAGGAAAAAGAAAATAAACAGAGAGAAAATGACCTAATCCAAAAAGATAAGGTTCTAAAGGAAAATGAAGACAAGTTAAAGAGAATGATAGATGACGAACTGGTAAAACTTGAAAAAATATCCGGGCTTACCACGGAAAGCGCTAAAAAAATGCTTCTTGAAATGCTGGAAAAGCAGGCTCATCATGATGCGGCAGCTATAATTAAACGCATTGAAGATGAAGCAAAGGAAGAGGCCGAGAAAAAAGCCAAAAAAATAATTTCTCTTGCTATTCAGCGGTGCGCGATAGATCATACCGTTGAATCGACTGTTTCCGTTGTTCCGCTGCCCAATGAAGAGATGAAAGGGCGGGTCATCGGCAGGGAAGGACGTAATATTAGGGCTCTAGAGGCCGCAACGGGCATTGATGTAATTGTCGATGACACACCCGAAGCTGTGGTTTTATCCGGTTTTGATATGGTGCGCAGAGAAATAGCCAGAATATCTCTGGAGCGTTTGATCTCGGACGGAAGAATTCACCCTACGAGAATTGAAGAAGTTGTTGAAAGAGTTAAGAGCGAAGTTGAAGAAAAAATCAAGGAAACAGGTGAAAGAACGGTGTTGGATATGGGTCTTTCTGGGATTCACCCCGAGCTGGTAAGATTAATAGGTCGTTTAAAATACAGGACCAGCTATGGACAAAACATCCTACAGCATTCAATAGAAGTTGCAAATATGGCCGGAATGCTTGCCGGGGAATTAGGGCTGGATACCGTAATGTTCAAAAGAGCCGGGTTGCTGCATGATATTGGTAAGGCAGTCGATCACGAAATTGAGGGCACACACCCGCAAATAGGCGCTGATCTTGTAAAAAAATATAAAGAAAGTCCCAGAGTTATTTCTGCTGTGGGGGATCATCACGGTGATGATCAATTAAGAACCATAGATGCGATAATTGTGCAGGCTGCTGACTCAATCTCCGGCGCAAGACCCGGAGCCAGACGTGAATCGCTGGAAACATATATTAAGCGTCTTGAGAAACTTGAAAATATTGCAGAATCTTTCACCGGAGTTAAAAAATCTTTTGCAATTCAAGCCGGTAGAGAGATCAGGATAATGGTAGAACACACAGAGGTCAATGATTCTCAGGCTCTGCAGATTGCTAAAGATATTGCCAAGCGCATTGAGGAGGAAGTGGAGTACCCCGGACAGGTTAAAGTTACTGTTATTAGGGAGATGCGAGCTTCTGAATACGCAAAATAAATAATGTTTTACAGGTAAATTAACAAAATAATTTTATCTACTTATTAAAATGAAAGAGGTTGAATGAGAATACTTTTTTTAGGTGATATAATCGGTGAACCCGGAAGAAACGCCGTTAAGGTGTTGCTTCCCGAGCTGCGTTTGGAATTTAAACCTGATTTTGTTATTGCTAACGGGGAAAATTCTGCGCATGGATTTGGTATTACACCTAAAATACTTGAAGATCTTCTCTTGTCAGAGATAGATGTTATCACTTCGGGCAACCACATCTGGGACAAAAAAGAAGTCATGCAAATAATTGACAGCGAGCCCAGACTGCTTAGACCTGCAAATTATCCTCCCGGAGTAGCAGGGATAGGGTTTCGGGTCTATACCGCTGTAAATGGTTTGAAGGTTGGAGTTCTGAATCTTGAAGGTAGAGTGTATCTTTCAAACATAGATTGTCCTTTCCGAGCTGCAAAAGAAGCCGTAAATATTCTCAAAAAAGAAACTAATATTATTGTAATAGATTTTCATGCCGAAATCACCTCGGAAAAAAATGCGCTAGCCTATTATCTTGACGGTGAAGTCTCGGCTGTTTTTGGAACGCATACACATGTGCAAACGGCCGATGAAAGAATACTGGCCCATGGCACCGCCTTTATTACTGATGCGGGAATGTGCGGTTCTGTAGATTCAGTTATCGGAATGAAAAAGGAACTGGCGCTGCAAAGATTCCTTTATGATATTCCTGTGAGATTTGAAGTTGCCACAGCGAACGTAAAAGTGCACGGAGTATTTGTTGAAATTGATGATGCGTCCGGAAAAGCTGTCAGCATAACCAGGATCAGCAGAGAATGCCTGAGAGGTTAAAAATGATTTTTATTACGTTTGAAGGTCCTGAAGGCAGCGGAAAAACCACACAGATAAATCTGCTTGAGCGTTATCTCAAATCTTCAGGCATAGCCGTTCTCAAAACCAGGGAACCCGGCGGCTCTCTTATTGCAGAAAAGATAAGAAAAATCCTTCTGGATCCTAAAAACAAAGCTATGGCAGCGCAGGCGGAATTAATGTTGTATCTGGCAAGCAGGGCTCAGCATGTTAAAGATAAGATTAAGCCCTCCCTGAAAAAAGGGATAGCGGTTATATGTGATCGCTTTTCTGATTCAACTATGGCTTACCAGGGATTTGGCAGAGGCTTTTCAAAACCTTTGATTGAAAATCTAAATGCATTTGCAACACAGGGGCTAAAACCGGACTTAACTTTTTATATTGATATTAATGTTAATCTGGGACTCCGTAGAGCGAGAAAACGTTCAGGGAAGAAAGACCGGCTGGAATCTGAAAACTCAGTATTTCATAATAAAGTCAGGAAAGGGTACCTTACCATAGCAAAAAAAGAACCCGGTAGAATAAAAATTCTATGCGGGGATAAACCTAAAGATATCATAGCCGGGCAGATACGTTCATTTACTGAAAATAAATTTAGAAAGCATTTAAGAAACACCGATAAAAGGTCGTAAAATATTTATGAAAATGATACTGGGTCATGAAAAACAAAGAAAAATACTAGCAGCCTCTTTTAAGAACAATAGAATGGCACATGCTTACCTTTTTCTCGGCAAAGAAGGTGTAGGGAAAAAGCTGCTCGCTGTGGAATTTGCCAGACTGGTTAATTGCGAAAACCCGGATTTTAATTCTTTTCAAGCATGTTCTATGTGTGAATCCTGCGAAAAACAGGCGCGGTCCCTGAATCCTGATATAATAACAATTGAACCGGATGGCTCAACTATAAAGACAAAGCAGATAGTAGAGTTACTGCAGGAACAGAGTTTTTCTTCTTTTTACAATAAATACAAATTTGTAATAATAAACAATGCCGAAAAAATCACAAAAGATGCCGTACCAAGACTCCTAAAAACTATTGAAGAACCTGCTTCTAAAAGTGTTTACATTTTGATCGCTTCAAACTATAATTTTATATTACCGACAATAAGATCGAGATGCCAGGTCGTAAAATTCGGGTATCTGACTGCATCGCAGGTTAAGGAAATATTAAGTAAGGAAGTCAGTCTTAGTAGGGATGTTATTGAGTATGCCTCAAAATCGGCGGAAGGAAGTGCAGCTAAAGCCCTTGAACTGGTGCAGGAAGATAATATAGAGTTAAGAGAGGCGCTTTTTAGTATGCTGGAAGCATATTACGCTGTTAAGCAGCTTTTAGATATTAAGACTATAAAAAGTAAATACGAGAAATTTTCTACTAAAGCTACTGATCTTCTTGCGGGTTTTTTCTACGATGTTTTTAAAATGAAAACAGGTGTCGGAGTTATTGCGAATTCAGATAAAGAAAGCCTTATAAAAAAATATTCAGCTCTTCTGCCTCTGGATAATGTTTCATATATTTTAAAGGCTCTTGACAGCTCCAGAAGCCAGATCACCAGAAACCTAAGTATGAATCAGGATCTGTTAATTAACAATATTATTGTTAAAGGGGACGTAAGAAATGGATGAAATAATTAATAATGAAAAGCCCGAAGAACAGCAAATACAGTTACCCGCTGTGCCGAAAGAAGAACTGCCTGGAGCCGGCGGTTGTCCGGGATGTTCCGGTTGTTCTTCTACACCTCTTCAGGTAATTCCTTCAGACTCTCAGCCCGCAAGTTTGCCGCTCGTTACCTCCGTTGCACAACCTGCGCCGGTACCGGCCGCGCCCGTTCAGCAGGTATTTCAAATACATGTACGGTTTCGTGACAGGTGTAAACTTTTTAACTGTTTTTCTTATGACGGAAGCTTTAAAGAAGGAGCCAATTGTGTTGTGGATTCGGAAGACGGACCTCAGTTTGGACAGGTTGTCAAATTACCCAAGCTTATTGCAGATGGGAAAACAGACGGTTTGATGAAAATATTAAGACTGGCCTCTCAGGAGGACGTAAAACATTTTTACGAGAATATTCAAAAGGAAAAAGACGCTTATAAGTCCTGCCAGCAAAAGATAGAAGAAAAAAGCCTGGAAATGAAACTTGTAGAAGCAGATTATTCTCTGGACAGAACAAAAATAGTATTTTACTTTACCGCAGAAAAAAGGATGGATTTCAGGGAACTGGTAAAAGATCTCGCCTATCTTCTAAAAGCTAGAATAGAAATGAGGCAGATAGGTGTACGCGACGAAGCGAAGATGCTCGGAGGTTACGGTTGCTGCGGACGAGAATTATGCTGTGTGTCATTCTTGAAGGATTTTGTGCCGGTTACTATAAAAATGGCTAAAGAACAGCACCTGCCCCTTAACCAGACTAAAATATCCGGAATGTGCGGAAGATTAATGTGCTGTCTGGCCTATGAGCAGGGTCAATATGATTCGGTTAAGGAAGCCGCTCTGGCAAATTTAAACAGAACAGATAAAAATAGTGAAATTAAGGCTCCGGCTGAGCAACAAAAAGCACCAGTTAAAACACAAGGTTCTAATACGTCTGCCAAACCCTGGCAGAATAACAGAAAACAGCAAAATAATAACAATCAAAACAATCAAAATAGAAACAGGGATCCGAAAAGACAAAACAATCAAAATAAAAAAAGCTGGTATGACGGGCAGCAAAGGAAGCAACAAAACCAGACGGGTAAGGTCGAACCTGCCAAAGAAGCCACAAAACCCAACGGATTGCCTGTGCCTGAAGTTAAAGCGCTGCCTAATCCTGAAAGTACCGGAGAGACGAAGTGAAAAAGTTTTATGTAACAACACCGATTTATTATCCAAATGACATACCTCATATCGGGCATGCTTACACTACTCTGGCTGCGGATATTCTGGCCCGCTGGCACAGGTTTAAAGGTGAAGACGTGTATTTTCTTACGGGTACTGATGAACACGGCAAGAAAATTGAAAACGCTGCTCTATTGAATAAGCAGGCTCCCCGCGAATTTGTCGACATTTTAATCCCAAAATTTAAAGATGCCTGGAAAAAACTAAATATTAATTATTCCAGATTTATTCGCACTACCGAAGAACAGCACAAAAAGGTTGTTTCGGAACTTCTACTTAAGGTATACAAGAACGGGGATATTTATAAAGGCGTGTATGAAGGTCTTTACTGCACGGGCTGTGAGGCTTATTTTCTGGAAAAAGACCTTTTAGAGGGTTGCTGTCCCGTACATAAAACTAAAGTTGAATTATTAAAAGAAGAAAGCTATTTTTTCAGGCTTTCAGCTTACAGGGATAAACTGCTTGATCTTTTCGAAAATAACAAAAACTTTGTGCAGCCTGAAGCCAGACGAAATGAAGTTTTGTTTCGAATCAGGGAAGGACTTCAGGACCTTTCTATTTCCAGAAAAAGTTTTAAATGGGGCATAGAATTGCCGTTTGACAAAGAACACATTACTTATGTTTGGTTTGACGCCTTGACGAATTACATAACCGGAGTGGATTACCCTTCAGCGAAATATGATAAATACTGGCCCGCAGATGTGCAACTGGTGGGCAAGGATATTCTCTGGTTCCATTCAGTAATTTGGCCTGCTATGCTTTTGGCCGGAGAATTGGAGCCTCCTAAAAGTATATTTGCCCACGGCTGGTGGACTTTCAATAAGGAAAAAATATCAAAATCACGCGGAAAAGTAATCAATGTTGATGAACTTGTTGCGATAGCCGGGGTGGATGCGGCCAGGTATTTTCTTTTTAGTGAAACCACATTCGGGCATGACGGAGATTTTTCCTCAGAAGGCTTACTCAGAAGGCGGGATAATGAGCTGGCAAACGATCTGGGAAATCTTGTAAGCCGGGCTATAGTAATGTGCGAAAAGTACACAGATAATAAAGTGCCTGCCTTTGGTTCTTTAACTAAAGAAGATGAAAAAATAGAGCAGGAAGCCTTAAAGGCGATTTCTATGGTCAATGAAGCAATGGAAAGAATAGATTTTTCCGGAGCTCTTCAAAGTATTTGGGTGTTTGTGCGCTTATTAAATCAATATGTTGAACAGACAGCTCCCTGGAAACTTGCAAAAGCAGGGGAAAGAGAGCATTTGGCCGGTGTTTTATACATTCTGCTGGAAGGTCTTAGAGTGATTGCGGTTCTTATTAATTCTTTTATGCCTGAAACCTCGGAAAAAATATTTGAGCAGCTAGGTCTGGACGCCGGGTATTCACTTAACAATTATGAGCAGTGTATCAAGTTTAGATGTTTAAAGCCCGGAACTGTGCTGAAAAAAGGCAATATTTTATTTCCAAAAGACAAAAAGGATAAAATAAATGTTGGTTGACACGCATGCGCATCTGGAAGATGATAAATATTCCACCGACCGGGCAGCTGTAATAAAAAACGCCGGCCTTGTAGGCTTAAAATATATTGTTAATATCGGTACGGATATCGAAGGAAACAAAATATCCTTAAAACTTGCGGAAGAATATGATAGCATATATTGTACTCTGGGCTTGCACCCGCAGAACTGCGAGGAAGCAACTGAAGAAGCCTTTGAATTTATAAATTCCAACGCTTCCAATAAAAAAGTTGTGGGAATTGGGGAAACTGGGCTGGATTATTATAGAAATACCTGCCCTAAAGAACAACAAGAGAAAATGTTCCGGCGTATGATAGCCGTAGCAAAAAAACAGTGTCTTCCTTTGGTCGTCCATAGTCGGGAGGCCGTTTTAGATACTATTAAGGTAATAAAAGAAGAAAACGGACAAGAGGCCGGCGGGATTCTTCATTGTTTTACCGGAGACAGATTACTGCTTGACGAATTTTTAAAATTAGGCTTTTACATAGCCATAGGCGGGGCTGTCACGTATCCCAGCGCTAATGTTTTGCGTGAGTCCGTAAAAGAGATTCCTCTTAGTCGTCTGTTGCTGGAAACGGATAGTCCTTACTTAGCTCCTCAGTCCAGGCGCGGGAAAAGGAATGAACCGGCTTTTATAAAAGAAACTGCGGAAAAAGTAGCAGAGATAAAAGGTGTAAGTTTTGATACTATTTCAAAGTGGTCGGAAATTAATTCAGGCTATGTTTTTAAATTAGGAGTGAAAAAAAGAGGTAAAATTGTTTATGAAATAGATGGGGCATTGTACGTAAATCTTACAAATAGATGCTCAAATCATTGCAGTTTTTGTGCCAGAAATCAAAGTGTAATAGTTAAGGGTCATGATTTGGCTATTGACCGCGAGCCGACCGCAGAAGAAGTAATTAATGCAGCCGGAGATGTCAGCAAATACAGAGAGGTTGTGTTCTGCGGTTTTGGTGAACCGCTTATTCGAGTGGAAGTTTTAAAGACTGTAGCTGCTAGGTTTAAGGAACAAGGCGCTAGAATAAGAATAGATACCAACGGACAGGGCAATCTTATCCATCACAGGAACATTTTACCTGAGCTTAAAGGTATTATTGATGCAGTATCTGTTAGTTTGAATGCTGCCAACAAAATTGATTATCAGAATATTTGTTTTTCTCAATTTCGTGAAGAAGCTTTTGAGGGTGTAAAAGAATTTATAAAAGAAGCAAAAAAATATATTCCGGAAGTAACGGCAAGCGTGGTTGGGCTGCCGGGTACCGATCTTGAAGCTTGCAGAAAGTTGACAGAAGAGGAACTTATGGTGAAATACCGTATAAGAAAGTTTGGAAATATAGGATAAACATGAAAAAGCTATTAGTTATTGCAGGTTTGTTTGTGGTTACGTTGTTAACCGGAAGTGTTTATTTTAATCCTTTTAAAGGCAATGTTAAAATACTCGCAGACGGGAAGATAGTAGAGGCAGACGTAAAAAACTGCACAGTTTATGATGTCTTAAAAGAAAAAAAACTATCCCTGCAAAATCAGGATATTGTTTTTCCCAGTCTTAACACGTTGGTAACAGATGGTATGGTAATAAAAATACAAAGAGTAAAAGAAGCAAATATAACAGTAACTGAAATTATTAAAGCAAACACAGTTAAAATATTAGATAAAAATCTTAATACAAACGAAACTATAGATCTCCAAATCGGAATAGATGGTTTTCTTGAAAAAGATGTAAAAGTCAGATATCATGACAACAAAGAAGTATGGCGCAAAGTCTTCAATATTTCAAATCAAAAAAAGCCTTCAAATAATATTATTATCCAGGGCACAAGTAGAGCAAAGCGCATGTATATGCTGCCCAAAAAAATGACTGCTGTTAAAGTTTATAGCCTTCTGGCTACCGGCTATTATCCCGGTCCGGAGGATTGCGGTCCTTATGCCGACGGTCTTACGGCAAACGGTATGAAGGCAGGTTACGGAGTATGCGCCGTGGACCCCAAAGTTATACCTCTGGGCACAAAATTATATGTGGAAAACTACGGCTATTGCATTGCGGCCGATACAGGCGGGAGCATTAAAGGCAATAAAATAGACCTTTGTTTTGATAATTATAAAGAATCCAGTACCTATGATCCCAAGTACGTTAGAGCATATGTCATAAAATGAACAAAATGGCGATAATTGCCGATGATCTCAGCGGGGCAAATGATGCGGGTTCACAGGCGCTGCTTTCAGGCTACTCCTGTTGTTCTTTGAATTATAAAAGTAAATTAAAAATTCCCGGCGGCATTGAAATTCCTATTATTAACAGTTCTTCAAGAATGCTACCAAAAATAAAGGCCTATATAAGAACAAAAAGTATTGCCGGTGCGCTTTTCAGTTACGAGCTGCTCTATAAAAAAACAGATTCTACTCTCAGGGGAAATATAGGAGCAGAAATAGATGCCTGTATAGACGGTATAAAAGCTGACAGGGCGGCATTTATTCCCGCTTTTCCGGCTTTGCAGCGCAGAAGTGTCTATGGAAGAGTGTTTTTAGGTAAGAAAGTAATTGAAAACACTGAATTTGCTTCCGATGCTTTCAACCCGGTAACCAGCTCAAATTTGACGGACCTGATTAAAAAACAGTCAAAGTACAAGCCTGTTCTTGTTGATATCGACATTCTTAGAAAAGGAACCAGGTTTGTACAGGGTTTTATGGCTAGAAATTCTTACAAGATTAATGCCCGGGTTCCAATATATATTTTTGACTGTCTTTCGAATAAAGATCTGAAAATTGCCGCTAAATGTTTAAAAGATTTCAAAGTAATAGCGGGGGCATCCGGTCCGGTAGGATATCTGCTAAAAAAGAAGACGTTAAATAACTTTTATAAAAAAGAAACCGTAAAACCAAAACAGGCTGTTTTCATCGGAAGTATGAAAAGAATAACACATGAACAGCTTATTTTGTTGAACAAATATATTAGTAGAGAAAGTAGATTTATAAAGCCGGTGCTTTTTGCGGTAAATACGCCGGGGAAAAATACCGTTTATGGCAAGAAGCAGGCGAAAAGAATTGATAGACGTTTCGCAAAAGCAGCTTTGCTTTTGACGGGGAAAAATAGCTGCGGAAAATTAATCTTATCCGGCGGGGCTACCGCTGAAAATATATGCAAAGTTATGAAAATAAATATTACGCTGCTTATACGGAATATTTTAACGGGCATACCTCTTACTTATAGTCCGGAAAGAAATATCTATATTGTCACAAAACCGGGCGGCTATGGAGATAAAAAAGCCCTGGTTACAATTTATAAAGCATTAAAGGAGCTTTAAGATGAACACCGGAAAAACGCGTGTTTCCAGAGAAGATGTTAAGCACGTAGCTAAACTAGCTCATCTCAAATTTGAAGGAACGGAGCTTGATCTTTTTACGGGTCAACTCGAAGGAATGATAGAATTTGTTGATAAACTAAAAGAAGCTGATACTACAGGTATAGAACCGACTTCTAATGTCATTCCAATCATGAATGTTACAAGAGAAGATGAGATAAAGACTTCTTTCAGCCAAGAGCTAGCCCTTTCAAACGCCCCGGAGAAAGAGCTGGGTCATTACAAGATACCTAAAATAATGGAGTAAATAATATGAACCTTGCAGAAATGAAAGCATGTGAATTAGCTTCCTTAATAAAGACAAAAAAGGTTTCTTCTAAAGAGGTGACCGGAGCTTTTATTGAAAGAATAGATAAGCTTAATCCTAAACTAAACGCATTTGTAACAAAAGAATTTGAAGAAGCCTTGAAGACTGCGGATAACTGCGACAAGCAGCTTGCGTCGGGAAAAAACACATTCTCCCCGTTATTCGGAGTCCCAATAGCACTTAAAGATAATATGTGCAGACAGGGGTCTAAAGTTACCTGCTGCTCTAAGATCCTGGAAAACTATATTTCTCCTTATGATGCTTCTGTTGTGGAAAAGCTCAAACTTGCGGGTATGCCGATCCTTGGAAAATGCAATATGGACGAATTTGCCATGGGCTCTTCAACTGAAAATTCGGTTTACGGTCCTTCGTTAAATCCCTGGGATACTTCAAGAATTCCAGGAGGCTCTTCCGGTGGTTCGGCTGTAGCTGTTTCGGCGCGCCTTTCTCCTTTAGCTCTAGGGTCGGATACGGGCGGTTCAATCCGGCAGCCGGCTTCATGCTGCGGTGTTGTCGGTTTAAAGCCTACATTTGGAAGGGTTTCAAGGTATGGACTCGTTGCTTTTGCCTCTTCTTTAGACCAAATAGGACCTTTAACAGCTAATGTAGAAGATAATGCTGCGTTACTGGAGGTAATTGCCGGTTACGACAGTAAAGATTCCACCTCCATTAAGCAGGAAGTACCACAGTACTCCCAATATTTAAATAAAAGCATTAAAGGCATGAAAATTGCGCTGCCAAAGGAATATTTTTGTAAAGGAGGTCTTTCTGAAGATGTGTCAAAAGCCGTTTCAGAAGCAATAACAACTTATAAAAAATTGGGTGCAGAATTCGGCGAGGTGAGTTTACCTCATACAGATTATTGCCTTGCCACTTATTATATAATAGCTACGGCAGAAGCAAGTTCAAATCTTGCCAGATATGATGGCGTACACTATGGCTATAGAAATAAAGAAGCAAAAACAATGGGTGAGATGTTCACTTCTACCAGAGCTGCAGGGTTTGGCAATGAGGTTAAAAGAAGGATCATGCTGGGAACCTATGTTCTGAGCGCAGGTTATTATGATGCTTATTATTTAAAAGCACAGAAAGTCAGAACACTAATAAAAAAAGACTTTGAAGAAGTCTTCAAGAAGTATGATTGCATTCTTACACCGACCGCCCCGACTCCGGCCTTTAAACTGGGTGAAAAAATATCTGATCCGATACAAATGTATTTATCGGATATATTTACCATTTCAGTGAACCTTGCCGGTGTTCCGGGAATTTCAATACCTTGCGGTTTTTCAACAGATAAACTCCCTATCGGCCTCCAATTAATAGGTAAACCGCTTATGGAGGGTGAACTTTTCAAGTTAGCACAGGCTTTTGAACAAACACGCATCAAAACCGAATTTCAAATCCCGGAAATATTATAAAATGGGCAATATTAAGACACTTCCAGAAGAACTTGTTAAAAAGATCTCCGCCGGAGAAGTTATTGAGCGACCCGCCTCGGTTATTAAAGAATTATTGGAAAACTCACTTGACGCAAAATCAGAAAGGATCTCTGTTGAAATTAGACAGGGCGGAAAGAAACTAATTAAAATTAGGGACGACGGTTTTGGCATGGATCCTCAAGATTTAAAACTATGTGTTGACCGGCACACGACCAGTAAGATCCGGGAATTAGAGGATATTTACAACATTTCTACTCTAGGGTTTAGAGGCGAAGCCCTTTCTTCAATTGCTGCTGTATCACGTCTTGAAATAATAAGCAGCGCAAAAAGTTCAAAAAAAACCTATAAGCTGGCTGTTAATGGCCGGGAAAAGACTCTCAACGAACATGAGGCCTTAAATGGAACTCTTGTTTCCGTTAGTGAGCTGTTTTACAATGTTCCCGCCAGATTGAAATTTCTAAAAAGCAATGAAACCGAAACAGGGCATATACATGATATAGTTACAAACCTTGCCCTATATAATTATGGTGTGAGTTTTGAATTAATTGCAGACAGCAGGAAACTGCTTTTTGTTGAGAAGGTTAACAGCTTGAAAGAAAGGTTATATCAGATATTTGGGGAAAACCAGGCAAAGAACCTGCTCTGCGTAATAAACGAAAACTCCGGAGTGAAAATAAAAGGATACATTTCTACCCCGCAAGAACTCAAAAACAGCAGAAATTACATTCACACTTTTGTTAATGGTCGTTTGGTTAATGAGAAAACCATAAATCATGCAATAATTGCCGGTTTTGGCAATCTCCTGCCTTTTGGCAAATATCCTATTGCAATCTTATTTGTAGATATTAATCCCACTTTAATAGATGTAAATGTTCATCCTACAAAGCGTGAAATCAAGTTTTCAAACGGCTCTTTAGTTCATAATGCCGTCCAAAGCTCCATAAAAAATGCACTAGTAAAAGAAAAGCCCGTCCCTGCCTATACTGCGGATGAACAGTTGCATGGCAATATCAGTAGCAGCTCTTATCTGCAACCAGATCCTGAAGCGGCTCTAAAAACAATATCTGCGGTTTTAGAGGACAGAACCTCTTTTATGCCAAACTTGTTTTTGGAAGAAGGAAAATACAGGTTAAAACCGTTATATCAGGCGAAAAAGATGTATATTCTTGCCGGAGATGAAGAGGCAGTTTACATAATTGATCAGCATGTTGCTCATGAAAAAATAATCTATGAAAAGCTAAAAAAGAAAGATAAAGCCCATAATTCTCAGCAGTTGCTGACCCCGATAAGCATAAGTTTAAAATATAAACACGCGTCTATTCTTGCCTGTAATCTTAAGTTTTTTAAAGGATTTGGTTTTGACATAGAAACAATTGGAAAAGATACTTTCATGATAAACGGAGTTCCTGATTTTCTGTCCGGAAAAAACTCTGAAAATATTCTTTTGGACGTTGTTGAGCAACTTGAAGAAGATATGGCTAAATCTAATCGCATCAAGGATAAAGAAGACCTTATAGTTAAGACTTTAGCCTGCCATTCTGCAGTAAGAGCAGGCGATACCTTAAACTATGAGTTGATGCTTGTTTTAATAAATGAGTTTATGGAATGCGACCTGCCTTATTGTCCTCACGGCAGGCCCGGGATAATCAAAATAACCTTTGATGAGCTTGACAAAAAATTCAAAAGAGCCTAATAACTCAACACTTCTGACTATTGTCGGACCCACAGCCTCAGGAAAAACGGCCCTTTCCATCAATTTAGCAAAGAAGTTAGGTGGGGAGATAATTTCTGCTGATTCTCTGCAAATATTTAAAGATTTCGATATTGGTTCCGCAAAACCCGACAAGCAGCAGTTAAAAAGTATAAAACACCATCTTGTAGGGTCCATTTCTCCAAAGCACGAATTAAATGCTTTTGAGTATTCAAATATGGCCAGAAAAGCTATCGATGATGTTTTAAATAAGGGATGTTTCCCTATACTAGTCGGAGGATCCGGCTTATATATAAGAGCCGTTATTGACGGACTTTTAAAGGTAGAAGGTTCTTTTGACGGGGTTAAGGAAAATATTTTACGAGAGAAAGGTGAAAAAGGCCTCGCAGCACTCTATCAAGAGCTGATTAAATCAGATCCGGAGACTGCAACAAAGATCCATTTTAACGATGAGATGAGGATAGTAAGAGCTCTTGAACTATATAGAGTTACAGGAACAGCTAGAAAGGAAGTCGCAAAGTCATCTATTCCAATTAATGTTGCAAATATTTATTTTATCGGGCTAAATCCGGATAGGAAAGAACTTTACGCTAGAATAGATAATCGAGTAGATAAAATGGTGCAAGACGGGTTGATAGAAGAAGTTAAAGCCATTATCGATAAATATGGATATGAAATTGCTCCGCTGAATGGTTTGGGTTACCGCCAATTTACAGAGTATATAAAAAGTAACATATCTTTGGAACAGGCAATATATCTGACAAAAATGCATACACGACATTATGCAAAACGGCAGATCACCTGGTTTAAAAAAGATGCTAGGATTAAATGGTTTGATGGGCAAGCAGATACAGACTCAATCATAGAGTCTATTATCCAAGGGCAAAAGGAGGGAAAATGGGTATAGAGAAAGGAGTTCTTTGCGGAATTTCAACAGAAGGGATTGCCTCTTATAATGAAACCGAATTATTGGCCAATACTGCCTCTGTAAAGATTATTCAGAAAATTATTCAAAATAAAAATGTTCCGGATGCGAGATACTTTCTCGGAAGAGGAAAAGCAGAGGAAATTGCCAGAATCAGCAAAGAAATCAAAGCTGATGTGGTTATTTTTAATCATAATTTAAGACCCAATCAGCAGAGAAATCTGGAAGACTTGATAAATGTTAAAATAGTTGACAGATGTACGCTTATTTTGGATATTTTTGCCAGACATGCCAGGACAACCGAAGGTAAATTACAGGTCGAATTGGCTCAGCTTGTTTATCTATTGCCCCGGCTGTCAGGAAAAGGCAAAGATCTTTCTCAATTGGGTGGAGGTATCGGAACACGCGGTCCCGGCGAAACAAAGCTGGAAATTGATAAAAGAAATATTAGGGGTCGTATAGAGTTTCTGGAAGAAAAGCTAGAAACTGTTAGGGCTCACAGAAAAGTAATGCGAGAAGGGCGTAAAAGTAAAGGGTTCATGAGTGCTACTCTAGTCGGCTACACTAATTCAGGAAAATCAACCCTTTTAAACATGTTGACTAAGTCGAATGTTTTAGTAGAAAACAAACTATTTTCAACGCTGGATCCAACAACCAGAAAACTGTATTTATCCTCTAAAACCAGCATTCTTTTGACTGATACCGTTGGATTTATAAGGAATCTTCCCTCGGAACTTGTAACCTCTTTTAGAGCAACACTTGAAGAGATAGAGCACTCTGACCTTATCATTGTTGTGCTTGATTCAAGCAGATTAGACCTGGACGTTCAACTAGAAGCTGTTTACCGGGAATTAAAAGAATTGCATGCTATGGAAAAGCCCATGATTACTGTTTTGAATAAAATAGATATGGCACTAGAACAGAGAATACCCAGGTTGAGAAATGAATATCCCGAGGCTGTCTTAATTTCAGCAAAAGAATCAATCAATATTCAAGAGCTAATGTCAAAAATAGCACTCATATCAAAAGGGTTATTGACAAATACCTAAATATTTGATAAAGTACTCATATCTAACTTGAAGCAAGGAGTAAAATGTCGTTTAATGCAGACGCTGTAGATATTTTATTAGTTATTTCTTTCTTGTTGCTTCTTTTCTCTATAAGATATATTTTCACAAAGCATAAAGATGACAGTAATTTCCTTTTAACGCAAGTTCAGAACCTTTTTGAGCAGATTAAAATTATAAATAGAAACAGTGAATTAATAACTTCTTCTCACGCCCCAACTGATATTCTTAACGTTATCACCATTGAAGCAGGTAAAATAATCAAAAATGTAGCTGTAGGTATTTTCCTTATTGAAAATGAGAATATTTCTATTGGCACGGAAAATGAAGAATTCAGCAAATGGTCTGAGCAGGTGACGCTTAAAAAAATAAAGCTTCAGCCGTTCTGGTTGGATGTTAAAGCAGGGAGAAAGTTAGATATTTGTGAGGAAGAAAACAATATTTCTATAAAGTCGGGGGTCATAATACCGGTCTCAATTAAAGGTAAAGTTGCTGGCGGTATTATGTTTTTAAGTCTAGTAAAGCCACGCGCTTTCTCTGAAGCAGAAAACAATTATATGAAGATATTTTCTGCGCAGGCGGCCATAGTTATAGAAAACAAATATTTAATTGACCAAGAAAGATCTTACAAAGAAGAGTTGCTCGATATTAATTTCATAACAGAGATAGGCTTACTCGCCCTTAATACGGATGAAGTCATAGAAGTCCTGGTAAATAGATTTGTAAGTATCTCTAAAGCTCCAAGCGCTCTTGTTTTTATGAAATCTTCAAGGACCAGCGAATATGCCTTAAAAGCTATCTGCGGGCAGAAGATTAAAAATGAAGCCGACTTATTAAAAGAAAATCGAGATTTAATAGATAATCTTTTTCTTTCCGGAAAATTGATAAAAGGCGGAGAAAAAACAGGTTTTCCCCTTAAAACAAACAAAGAAGTCTTTGGCTGCGTAGTTGCCTATAAAGAAAGCATTTCTGAAAGAGAATTATTGCATTACAGCAATCTTATCGAGAAAATTTCTATGATAGTTGAACGTACCAAAATGAACGAAAATACCGCGACGATCATAAATGAACTCTCCGCCATCTCCTATATTGGCAATGTAATTCTCACAAATTTCAAACTGGACGATGTATTAAATCTTATCTCAAAATCAGTTTGTGAAATTATGGATGCAAAAGGTTCAGCCTTAAAATTAATTGAAGAAAAAAATAAGGAAATTGAACTATGCCTGTCTTACGGTTTATCTTCGAAATTTACGGCCTCAAAGAGTCTAAATATATTAACCAAGATAGAAGCAGAAGTTATCAAAACCCATCAGATCACGGTAATCGAAGATCTGGAAAAAAGTAATTATGAAATGTCAGAACAACTTCTTACTGATGGAATAAAATCTCTGGCCTGTATTCCTTTGCTCGCAAAAAATAGAGTAATAGGCATATTAACGCTTTATTTCAAGTACAAACGCGGATTCTCCGATAATGACCGGAAATTAATGATAGTTTTCACTTCTCATACGGCAATCGCTATAGAGAACACCAGGTTGTTCAAGACCTGGAAAGAAATGTATTTGAATGTTATTAAGTCTTTCGCTACAGCCCTTGATGAAAAAGATAATTATACAAAAGGGCACTCGGAAGGCGTTTTGAGATACGCCACAGAGATTGCCACTGAAATGGGAATTCGGGAAGAAGAAATGGAGCTGCTTCAATACAGCGCTATCCTTCACGACATCGGTAAGATAGCGATAAATGATACTATTCTAAAAAAACCAGATAAGTTAACGGCTGAAGAATACGAAATTATAAAGAAGCATCCTGTAATAGGTTCAAATATACTAAAAAATATTGAAGAATTTAAGCAAGTTGCAAAAGTAATACAACATCATCATGAAAAATTTGACGGAAACGGCTACCCTGACGGGTTAAAAAACACAAATATACCGGTTCTATCTAGAATAATTTCAGTCGCAGATTCATATGACTCTATGATATCTAGCAGGCCATACCGGAAAGGGCTGAGCTTTGACGAGGCAATTAATGAACTTGAAATCAATAAAAGCACCCAATTTGATCCTGAAATAGTAGATGTCTTTACAAAGCTTCTAAAAAAAGATCGATAATGTTGAAACAAATAAACAACTTTGTAAATACTTTTATAAATGAAAACCGCCTAAAGCTTATGCCCTGGCTTTTGAGAACTTCAACGCTCTTAATCCTGCTTCTACTTGGAGCCATAGTTTTACTCGATTTCATAGAGCTCAACGACCTTTTTTTGAAATATGGTATGTTTATACTTTTTCTTTTTCTATTTGTAAGGAATGATATCAATAGCTACTGGCAGATCCGCGGCCTTCAGCATATGCACAGTGAATTTAAAGAGATCAACAGAGTTACAGAGGCATTAAGAAGCACAATGAAACTCGAGAATGTACTGGATATGATCTTAAATAATCTAACACGTGAACTCAAATACGAACGAGTGTTTATATTTCTCTCTAAAACAGAAAAACAAAAGACTGTCTTGCGAGGCGAGATAGGGATGGGTGTTTTAAATGAAGTGCTGAGGCAGCAGGTCTTTGAACTGGATGAAACTTCCGGAATAATCTCGCGGACAGCTATAGAACGTAAGCCCTTCATAATCAAAGACGCAAAAAACGATCACAGATGTGAACAGAAACTGGTGGAGCTATTAAATCTAAAAGAGTTTGCCACTATACCTTTAATTGTGAGAAACAATGTGCTTGGAGTCCTTGTTGTTGTTGCGGATGGCTTTACCAAAACCGGAATTTCTGAGGAAGATTTGACCTTACTGGAAATCTTTTCTAATCAGTCGGCTATTGCCATTCAAAATGCCCGG
>Ga0265593_1000565_pt1 | contig 19795 bp, 16 predicted proteins | sample saktaG_8_FD_190136 | JGI IMG/M metagenome (GOLD analysis project Ga0265593, IMG submission 190136) | Saline water microbial communities from Sakinaw Lake, British Columbia, Canada - sak_2011_5_24_36m | ecosystem: Environmental > Aquatic > Non-marine Saline and Alkaline > Saline ...
AAACGTGCCAGCGAAGTTGGCGTTAATAAGATTTTCTGTCTTACTTTCCAAACCGAATTCTTTGGATCCCATGGCTTTGAAGTTATCGAGGGCACCCCGGTAGATCCGCAGGTCTATGCCGAGCTCCTTCGCTCATACGATGCTGGTGTGGCTGAGTTCCTGGATCTTGAATCGGTGAAGCCAAATACCCTGGGCAATACCCGAATGCTCAAGAAACTCGCCTAAAAAGCCCCTACATACAGGCCCACTCGGGCATAAATCGCCCAGCCATTGGGTTGTAGAAGTCAGTAGCTATCCACCTCGCGAGCGTAAGCCTGTAGGTATTAGGCTAAAGAGAAGTCAACAAGAAAGAGGCCCTGCCCATGTTTGAGCGCTTTACCGATCGAGCCCGCCGCGTTGTTGTGCTGGCCCAAGAAGAAGCACGCATGCTCAATCACAACTACATCGGCACTGAGCACATCTTGCTCGGCTTAATCCATGAAGGTGAAGGCGTCGCAGCTAAGGCGTTGGAATCTCTTGGCATCTCACTTGAAGGCGTTCGCGCACAAGTTGAAGAGATTATCGGACAAGGTCAGCAAGCACCTAGCGGACATATTCCATTTACTCCACGTGCAAAGAAAGTTCTTGAACTCTCACTCCGTGAAGCGTTGCAACTTGGTCACAACTACATCGGCACCGAACATATTTTACTTGGTCTCATTCGCGAAGGCGAAGGTGTTGCCGCACAAGTTCTTGTAAAACTTGGTGCGGACCTTAATCGCGTTCGTCAACAAGTTATTCAATTGCTTTCTGGTTACCAAGGAAAAGAAGCAGTTACGCAAGGTGGACCTGCAGAAGGGACACCATCAACATCATTAGTTCTTGATCAATTTGGTCGCAACCTGACACAAGCTGCCCGCGAAGGAAAGCTTGATCCAGTTATCGGTCGCGAAAATGAAATCGAACGCGTGATGCAGGTTCTTTCACGTCGTACAAAAAATAATCCAGTTCTAATCGGTGAACCAGGTGTTGGTAAGACTGCAGTTGTTGAAGGTCTTGCACAAGCTATTTACAAGAATGATGTCCCAGAGACATTGAAAGATAAGCAGCTCTACTCACTAGATCTTGGTGCACTTGTTGCAGGAAGCCGTTACCGCGGAGATTTCGAAGAGCGCCTAAAGAAGGTTCTTAAAGAGATCAAAACTCGCGGCGACATTATTCTTTTCATCGATGAGATCCATACCCTTGTTGGTGCCGGAGCTGCAGAAGGTGCAATCGATGCAGCCAGCATCTTGAAGCCAATGCTTGCACGCGGTGAATTACAGACAATCGGTGCAACAACTCTTGATGAGTATCGCAAGCATGTTGAAAAGGATGCAGCACTTGAGCGTCGTTTCCAGCCAATTCAAGTTAAAGAGCCATCAGTTGCACACACAATTGAGATCTTGAAAGGTCTTCGCGATCGCTACGAAACTCACCACCGTGTATCTATTACCGATGGCGCGCTATCTGCTGCTGCGAACATGGCAGATCGCTACATTTCAGATCGATTCCTTCCAGACAAGGCGATCGACCTTATCGATGAAGCGGGCTCACGTCTGCGCATCAAGCGCATGACTGCTCCTGCAGAACTTCGCGCCTTTGATGACAAGATCGCAGATGCACGTAAGGAAAAAGAATCTGCAATCGATGGTCAGGATTTTGAAAAGGCCGCATCACTTCGCGATAAGGAAAAAACACTTATCGCTGAAAAGCATGAAGCTGAAAAGAATTGGAAAGCAACTGATCTAGATAAGGTCACTGAGGTCGATGAAGAACTCATCGCTCAAGTTCTTTCTGCATCAACGGGAATCCCAGTCTTCAAACTAACTGAAGAAGAAACTGCACGCCTTCTACGTATGGAAGATGAATTACACAACCGTGTTATCGGACAAGATCAAGCAATCAAGGCCTTGTCACAAGCAATCCGCCGTACTCGCGCTGGTCTAAAAGATCCTCGCCGTCCTGGTGGATCATTTATCTTCGCTGGTCCTTCCGGTGTTGGTAAGACCGAACTTTCACGCACACTTGCTTCATTCCTATTTGGTGATCAAGATGCCTTGATTCAACTAGATATGTCTGAATACTCAGAACGTCACACCGCATCACGTTTGTTTGGTGCACCTCCAGGATATGTTGGATATGACGAAGGTGGACAGTTAACTGAAAAAGTTCGCCGCCGCCCATTTTCTGTTGTTCTTTTCGATGAGATCGAAAAAGCACACCCAGATATCTTTAACTCTCTATTGCAGGTACTTGAAGATGGTCGCCTAACAGATTCTCAAGGACGCACCGTTGACTTCAAAAACACTGTAATCATCATGACTACAAACCTTGGAACTCGCGATATCTCAAAGAGCTTGGGTCTTGGTTTTGCTAACAGTGATGACGATCAGACAAATTACGAGCGCATGAAGGGCAAGGTAAGTGATGAACTTAAGACTCACTTCCGCCCTGAGTTCTTAAACCGTATCGATGACGTGATCGTCTTCCACCAGTTGACCAAGGATCAGATTATTCAAATCGTAGATTTGATGATCAAGAACCTTGACGATCGTCTACAAGCAAAAGATATGGGTATCGAATTAACACCTGCAGCTAAGGATCTCTTGGCACAGCGCGGTTATGACCCACTTCTTGGCGCACGTCCATTGCGTCGCACAATTCAACGTGAAATCGAAGATGCCCTCTCAGAGCGAATATTGTTCGGTGAGCTAAAAGCCGGCGAAATCATCGTTGTCGATGCTGAAGGCGAAGGCGCCGATGCGGTCTTCACATTTAAGGGTGCAACTAAGGCACAAATGCCTGATTCACCTGAAGATCTTGCTGAAGCACCAACTGCTTAATTAACTTCCTAGTTTTTTAAGCGCATCTCCGCTAACACGGAATACGGTCCATTCATCCATGGCTACTGCGCCAATGGATTTATAGAGCTCAATGGATGGTTCATTCCAATCTAGAACCCACCATTGGAATCTTTCATAGCCGCGATCAACACAAACCTTTGCAAGAGTCTTTAGAAATCCCATTCCAAAACCTTTGCCGCGATGGGCAGGATCAACATAGAGATCTTCTAAATACAAACCTGGTTTTCCTAGCCATGTTGAATAATTCAGGAACCAGATAGCGATTCCTATTACTTCTCCATCTACTTCACAAACATGGCAGTAGGCAGTTGGTTTGTCACTAAAGATTGTTTCTTCGATTTGTTGAAGTGTGGCTTTAGCTTCTAGTGGTGCTTTTTCATACTCAGCTAAATCTTTAATGAGTTGCAGAATGCGTGGGGCATCTTGCTTTTTAGCAACGCGGATCATGCAGGCAGTCTATATCGCTTGCGGGGGATGACTTCAATAAGTAAATCCTCCTGCAGGGTTTTAAGCGCTTTTTCTACTTGTGATTCGTCGGGCCAAAGTTTTTTAATTGCGCTTTCAGTTAATGATTCATTCTCACGCAGCGCCTGCACGATTGTTCCGCGGCATTTTCTATCGGTACCGTGCCAATCCTGTGATTTACGTACTAGATCAGTTTTTGGATAACCATTCTTACGCCAGTTGCATTGGCTAATTACTGGGCATTGTTCACAGATTGGATTTTTGGAGGTACATACAAGTGCGCCGAGTTCCATTGTCGCAGCGGCCCAGATGTGAGCGTTTTTTGCTGGTCGTAGAGCAAGACGTGAAGCTTTTTCTTTAGCAGTTGGTGCAGGTTTTGGATGTTCGTTGCCATCGATTATGCGCGTTAATAACCGTCGAATATTTACATCCATTACTAAAGTTTGTTTTTCATAAGCAAAGGCTGCGATTGCAGCGGCTGTGTATTCACCAATGCCGGGCAGAGTTTGTAATGTTTGAACATCGTCTGGGAGTTGATTATTGAAATCTTCTGTGATGATTTGAGCTGCAGCATGTAAACGTAATGCTCGGCGGGGATAACCAAGACGGCCCCAGGCGGTAATGACTTGCGCTGGAGTTGCTTGTGCAAGATCTGCAGGAGTGGGCCAGAGCTGCATCCACTCATGCCATTTAGGTAAGACACGATTAACTGGGGTCTGCTGCAACATATATTCGCTGACCATGACACCCCATGGAGTTGTGTTTCGCCATGGAAGATCGCGTTTGTTTTTCTTGAACCAGTTAACTATTGGTTTTTCAAGCGCGTTCATTCGCCAGTTATTTTTACCCGTTTGAGTGCCTGGTCAAGTCGTGACACTTCAACGATCTCCATGCCTGCAATCTTTGTTTCAGATCCAGTTGGTACTAAGGCGCGCTTGAAACCTAAGCGAAATGCTTCCTGAAGTCGGCGATCTACGCCGCTGACCTTGCGGATTTCACCAGCTAATCCAACTTCACCGATTGCAACTAAATCAGATGGCAACGCTAAACCTTTAGCAGCCGATGCAACGGCAAGGGCCAAAGCCAAATCAGCGGCAGGTTCAGACATTTTCATTCCACCAACTGTTGCGGCATATACATCGCGGCCACCAACGCGAACACCAGCACGAAGTTCGAGCACCGCTAAAGTCATTGAAGTACGGGCAGAATCAAGGCCAGAAACGACGCGGCGCGCATTTCCAAAATCATTTTCGCGACCTTGGCTTACGAGTGCTTGAATTTCGGCAAGTAATGGACGGCGACCTTCGAGAGTGACTGTTACGCATGTTCCTGGAACAGGTTCGGCATGACGTGAAGTAAATAAACCAGTTGGATCAAGAACTGATTCGATACCTGAATCACTTAGATCAAAACAGCCGACTTCATCAGATGCACCAAATCGGTTTTTGATTGCACGGATTAAACGAAGGCGTGAGTGACGTTCGCCTTCGAACTGCAGAACAACGTCAACGATATGTTCGAGCAAACGTGGACCTGCAATGGATCCATCTTTAGTTACATGGCCGACTAGCAACAATGTGATGTCGCGATCTTTACAGATTCGAATTAATGCACCGGCAACTTCGCGCACTTGAGTTACTCCACCAGGTGAACCATCGGCAGTACTGCTTCCGATAGTTTGGACGGAGTCGATAATTAGTAACTGTGGTTTAACTGCATCGATATGTGCGATGACTGCGCCTAAATCTGTCTCTGATGCAAGAAATAACTGAGGGTCAATCGCTTTGATTCGTTCGGCGCGTAAGCGAACTTGTGATGCTGATTCTTCACCGCTGACATAGAGCGCAGGAATTCCCTTTGATGCAGTTTGTGCAGCAACTGATAGAAGTAGCGTTGATTTTCCTACGCCAGGTTCGCCCGCTAACAAGATTGCAGCCCCGGGAACTAAACCGCCGCCAAGTACGCGATCGAGTTCGGATACTCCAGTGGGCCGTGCATGCGCCGCTGATAGATCAACATCGCCGATAGGTGTTGCTTTGCTAGTTACATTTCCAGCTTGTAATGAGAGTTTCTTAGGAGCAGCAAGCTCTTCAACGCTGCCCCAAGCCTGACATTCTCCGCATCGGCCAACCCATTTTTGTGATGTCCAACCGCATTCGCTGCAGCGGAAGGGATCCTTTTCAACTTTGGCCATGGGTAGAGCCTAGAACGTAGGACTGACTATTTCTTCTGGGCGGCAAGTGTTGCTGGATGTTGGATTACAAAAAGCGGCAGTGAACGGCTTTGAGCATCCTTGATTCCAGCTACGCGAATATCGCACAGGCGAGCGAGCTCGGCATATGCCTCTTCGCCCATCAGCTTTTGAAGTTCATATTTGTTGGAGATATACACCGGTTGGCTACCCACGTGTGCTTCAGGATTACTTGTGCAGTACCAATCGAAATCATCGCCGCCATCGCCCCATGCAAGGCGCTCGTATTCGCCGATAACAGTAATTGAATATTCGCGCTCGCCAACTTCGCGGGTTTCGAAACTACGACGCAATGGCAACTGCCAGCAAACATCGGGCTTTGTATCAACAAAGTGTTTGTTTTCTTTAATTGCTAAGTGATGAAGTACGCAACCAAATGAACCAGTGAAACCTTCAGCCTCGTAACCTTTACGGTTTAAGAAAATACATCCATCTTCGACGCGACGAGTTTTGCGATCGCCATCTTCATCTTTTTCTGAAATACGTAATGGGCCGCCAGGTTTCTTTGGACGTGCCTCTGAATAAAACTGCCACATGTCAGGAGTTAAGTAAGCAGCAGCTTTATCTGTTCGCTTCTCATCAGCTTCATCGGTGTACATGGCGCCTTCAGTGCAGCAGCCAGAGTTTGGTTGATTCTTAAATACACCTTGGCAACCATCGCCATAAATACAGGTCCAAAATGAGGTCAACCATGTGAGGTCGCACTTGAAGATTTCTTCTGCATCATTCGGGTCGGTAAATTCAACCCAATCACGCGCAAATCCCGGCTTTAATTCAGACATAGTCGCAGAGCCTACAGGCATAAAGGTAGGCTTGTTACATGAAACAAGTTGGAGTAATTGGGGCGGGTGTAATGGGCGAAGCGCTCATCGCTGCGCTAATTTCCTACGGAGTTTCGCCACAGTCCATCACAATCTCTGAAAAGCGTACAGAGCGTGCCGATGAGTTAACTGCGCGCTATGGAATTAAGGTGGCAGATCTTGCCGCTAATGTTTCAGCGGCCGAAGCGCTTTTACTTGTTGTTAAACCACAGGACATGGCGGCAGTGCTTGCAGAGATTAAAAGCTCAATCAATAAGAGCGCCGTTGTAGTCACATTTGCTGCTGGTAAAAAGATCTCATTTATCGAGGAAGGTCTCGGCACAGGAAATCCAGTTGTGCGTGTTATGCCAAATACACCAACTTTGGTTGGTGAAGGAATGGCGGCGGTATCTCTTGGCGCAGGCGTCACTGCACATCAAGCAGAGTTCGTATCTGGCTTTTTAGCTGCAACTGGAAAAGTAATTGAGGTTTCAGAGGATTTACAGGATGCGGTAACTGCAACAAGTGGTTCAGGCCCTGCCTACTTCTTTAGATTTGTAGAAGCGATGGTTGCAGGGGCAAAAGAGCTGGGGCTCTCTGATGAAGATGCCACAACTCTGACTGTGCAGACAATCGTTGGAGCTGCAAAGCTTCTTAATGAGTCAGGTAAGAGCGCAACGACTTTGCGTGAAAATGTAACTAGTCCTAATGGAACTACTGCCGCAGCTCTTGCTTCATTTGAAACTGACCACATTGGTGGCGTAGTCGCCAAAGCTATGAAAGCCGCGCGCGATCGCTCGCAGGAATTAGCGTGAAACGCTTTCTTTCACTTGTTGTAATTTCAACTCTTCTAGTTACACCATCTGCTTACGGCGCAGTAAAAAAACCAGCAGTTAAAGCGCTAAGAATCCTTACAACAGTGGGTCCGGTCGATGAGTTTGCTGGTCTTGTTACAAGTGGCAAAGCAATTATTGTTTATGGAAATAAAGGCGATAAGTCATATGCTCGTGCCCTTGATGCGTCAGGTAAAGAGCTTTGGAATATCGCTTTAGATTCAGCCTCACCTTCAGTTGCCACTACTGCAGCGGTAGATGCAGCTGGCAATATCTGGATCGCAGGTTCAACTTCGCTACTGCGGGCAACTCCAGCGCCATCGCCAACAACATCGGTGCTCAATCCAGATAAAACTACGCCCACCCCGGATATTTTCTCGACCGACTTAAATGCTTTTTCACTATGGTCGATTAACGCCACAACTCAAGGACTGACCCAGTATTCGTTGCAATTGGAATCACCAATCCTTATTAACGCCATCGCAGTTGATAAAACGGGAATCACAGCTGTCGGAAGTTCCGGAGCAGTAATTCATTCTGATCTTTTAGGCAAGATTTCAAAACCAATCTTTATTGGAACAGATGCAACAAACTTCGAATCAGTGATTGCCAATAGTGATGGAACATCAACTCTTGTGGGATCAAGCTCTGAAGCTTTAGGCGGAAAGAAATTAGCTGGAAAGATTGATGGTGTCATCGTAAAGATCTCTAAAGCAGGCAAAGTGCTCAACGTTGTACGCAGCTCTGCACCTAAAGCTTCGCGTAGCTGGAACAGCGCGTCATCAACTCTCTTACTTGCAGGCGACGTCGTAACTGGCGCAAAAATTGAAAGTGCTGTTACTAAATTCTCTAACTCCTATGTTCCAACTTGGACATATCGTTTTCCATCAACTGGAACTGCTTTTGCATCGGGTTCAACATATGCATTTCTTCAATCAACGGCTGCAATCACGCAATTAAGTAACTGGTCCCCTAAGAGTCCACAAGCTTTGCTTCTCACCTTTGATACCAAAGGCGTAATCTCCGGCGGCTACAGCGCCCCAGTTGACCAGAAACAAGTACTTGGGCTCTATGCCTCTAAGGATTTAGGGCTTTTATGCATAACTTCAAGCGCAGAATCCGTTTCGATTTTTACCCTCAACTAGAGGTAACCTAAAGTCCCTAAGCATTAACGATTAAGAAATGAGAGCGTGACATATGGGTTCCGTAATTAAAAAGCGACGCAAGCGCATGGCGAAGAAGAAGCACAAGAAACTTCTAAAGAAGACTCGCATTCAGCGCCGTAACGCTAAATAGTAATTACGGTTTTAGTAAGGCCAGCTTTCCACTTACAGTGGCCAGCACATACTTAACTTTTTTAACAGTCACCCAGGCGCTCTGAGTTGGTTCAGAGCCTTGGGTGCTTCTGATTAAACGTATTGCAGCCTGACCAAGATCCTTCTTAGTTGTATCAAGTGCACATAAGCGATCTTGGCAGTTGAAAAGAATGGTTTTTCCATCGGTTGATAAATGCTCACCTGGAGTTCCGAAGTTTTCAGTAGTGATCTTTGAAATCTCAAGCGGCTTACTGAGCAAGGCCCAACGAAGTTGATTTGGCTTTGGAAATGATGCCGTAGAAGTTGCAAGCCAAGTAGCCAAAACATCTCCACCTACACGGGCAAGTGCTACGTCATATCCAAAAACAGATGCATCATCAGTTGAGATGTCTAGAGTTTGATAGCTCCAAGTATTTGCATCACTGCCTGTTCGAGTAGCGACTCTAATCGCACCCGCAGTGATTTCTTTCTTTTGGTTCATTGAGACTACTGAGTCATACGCTAAATAAACCTTTGTGCCATCAAAGAGGGCTTGTACATGGAAGCCGACGTCACCAGTTGTACGACCATCAGTCTTTCTATCTCCATCAATCATCTCGTATGTCCACGGTGTTGATTTAGTTTTAACGGCTCCTAGTAAAACGCCTTGGCTCTCATCGCGATAGAAAACCTGAACTGCAGATGCTGTAGCTACACAGGCATTTGAAACACTGATATCACTTGAAGTGCGCACGCGAACTGGATCTGAATAATCATTTACCCCAGCACCATTTCCATCAACGACATCAAAGGTAAAGCTCTTCCCGTTGTATGTGGCGTAATGAAGATCCTTTTCAGTTGAATCACTATAGAAAAGATGCAAGGTTTGCTTTGTTCCACTGCCATTTACGCACATAGAAATCTGTCCAGAAATCGGATTTGGTGTGCGTCCACCTGTTCCGCCGGCGCCATCAACAGTTACCTTCTTCCAGAGAATGCCGTTATAGGTGGCAAGTTTTAAATCACCGCTCTTTGTATCGGTATAAGCAACAGCTGGTTGGCCATTAAAGGTAGTACTGGAAACTGATTTACCATCGGCCGTTGCATCCAAGACCGTGCTCTTCCACCCGGCCTGTGGCGTAATGGATTTAGTGATCGCAGCTTCTGAAAGCCCTAAAGAGTTTCTTGCAACAATAGAGAAAGAGTAAGACGTTCCATTTTTTAAACCACTCACAACTACAGGACTTGAAAGAGCCTTCTTTTCAACGCCTGTCTTTAAGTTCTTGACGATGTAGTCAGTAACTTGTGCAGTGCGGATATTTACTGGTGGATCAAAAGAAATAAGCGCAGCCGAGTCAGCAATAAATGCCTGAACATTACGAGGGGCTTCTGGTAATCCAGTTGCAACGCCAGCAGGTGGCTTGTTTCGCATATCTTCCATCATTGCAAGTAATAATGGTCCTGGCTCTTTAAAAATCTCGCCCGGATCTAGATTCGGCGTCATTACAGAATCCAAACCAGTCTTAGAAAAAGTTGCTTCATCTAAGTGACTTGTCGAAGAGCCAGATTCATAACGCGAAGGCGTATACAACTTTGGCTTAACACCGTTATTAGCGGCGATTCCAAGTGGTCCGGACCAAAGCAATGAGGTGGTTAAGGCTTGTCCAAGTTCAAGTGAAGGTGAAGGTAAATCAGCTAAGCGACGTCCATCGGCGGTTTGTGCATATGCATCGTAAGGAGTTGGTTGATCCAAGCTTGCTACACCGTAATAAGAGTCGTAAGAATCATTTGAAAGAAATCCAAGTCCATGTGCAATCTCATGCAAGAAAACAGATTCCAAGTCATATTCATTATTACTTGGAGCGCCATCACCGCGGGTATTCCAAGCAGCACCTGAGTTAACTTGGATAATCATCTCGGGGTTGGCTTTATCTAAATCTTTTCCAGCAAGTGAGTTTGCAAGGGCTGATGTGTACCAAAGTGTTGGATCTGGCGCCCCAGCAAAACCTGAATAGAAGTTTGTTGGTCTGGCACTTCCAAGAATTCCCCAAGAACTAGAACGTCCCCACGAAGCATCGACGGTGATAGTCACTGGTGAGGAAAAATTAGCGGCCCACACATCAACTGCTGCTTGTACTTCTTTCTTTGCCCAGTCAGGGAAGTTGTTGTACTTAACATCGAACTTTGATTTAGCTACCGCGTTACTTGTTTTGCCGCGGGTTTCAGGTTGTGCAGATGTTGCCGTACCTGCATAGATGTTTCCCCATTGTGTTGCAGGGATTACCTTATAAAGAGCCTCGGCAGTTGGCGCAGAAAAGATCGATGTAACGAGAGCTAGAACAATTACGCTAGCCCGCACCTTCATCGAGAGGATTTTCCGCATAGGCGCACACTATCAAGGTGAGATGATTGGCTCCAGACGCAGGGTTGGAATAAGCAATTCTCTAAGCAAATTGACAGAAAGAGGCAACGAAATGGAGTTAGTAACCGTATTTGGAAGACATGGTTGCCACCTATGTGATGTTGCAACTGAAGTTCTCGAATCAATGAAGGATGAATTGAATTTCGAGATTGAAAAGATTTATATCGATGGAAATATGGAGTTAGAAAAGCTTTATGGCGAACAGATTCCAGTTATTCATATCGATGGCATCCATCATGATTTCTTTAAAGTCGATCCTGAAAGATTTAAAGCTTCCCTTGAAAAACATCGTCAGCGTCGATAATTTTATAAGAGTAACCCTGTTCAGCTAAAAAGCGTTGACGGTTTTGTGCGAAGTCTTGATCGATAGTGTCTCTAGAAACAACAGAGTAAAACTTTGCTCCACGCCCATCTGACTTAGGTCGCAAGATGCGACCTAACCGCTGTGCTTCTTCTTGGCGACTACCAAATGCACCACTAACTTGAATCGCAATAGTTGCATCAGGTAGATCAATAGAAAAATTTGCAACCTTAGAAACGACGAGGGTTGTTAATTCACCAGATCGGAACTTATTAAATAGAATTTCGCGTTCTTTAACAGGTGTTTCACCTTTAATGACTGGAACACCTAGGACCTCAGAGAGTTCATCTAACTGATCAATGTATTGACCGATAACCAAGATTTGTTCACCTTGATGCTTTTTAACTAGCGCTTCAACTACATCGCGTTTAGTGCGAGTGGTTGCGCAAAAACGGTAGCGGTTTTCGACTTCAGCGGTCGCATAGGAAAGCCGTTCAGTTTCAGTGAGATTAACGCGGACCTCGATACATTCAGCAGGTGCGATATATCCCTGTGATTCAATCTCTTTCCACGGCACGTCAAAGCGTTTTGGTCCGATAAGTGAGAAGACCTCACCTTCCATTCCATCTTCGCGAACTAAAGTGGCGGTTAACCCCAAACGGCGACGGGATTGAATATCGGCAGTAAAACGAAAGATTGGCGCTGGAAGTAGGTGGACTTCGTCGTAAATGATCAAGCCCCAGTCATATGAATCAAAGAGATCTAAATGGGCGTAAACACCATTCTTTTTCTTCGTCATGACTTGATAAGTCGCAATAGTTACAGGGCGAATCTCTTTCTTTGCACCTGAATATTCACCGATTTCATCTTCATTGAGCGTTGTGCGCTTAAGTAACTCTTCACGCCACTGACGTGCTGCAACGGTATTGGTTACCAAAATTAACGTTGTTGCTTTTGCATGCGCCATCGCTGCAGCGCCGACGATTGTTTTTCCTGCACCACAAGGCAAGACCACAACACCGGAACCACCATGCCAAAAACCTTCAGCTGCGAGCTCCTGGTATGGGCGGATTTTCCAATCTTCCTGCTTTAAATCTATTTCATGGGCCTGACCATCGACATAACCAGCAAAATCTTCAGCGGGCCACCCTAAACGCAGAAGTGATTGTTTGATCTGTCCACGTTGGCTTGGAAGGACGGCAATAGTTTCCTTATCAATGCGCGCACCAAGCAGTGGCTGAATCTTCTTTGCACGAATTACTTCTTCAAGAACTGCGGAATCTGTTGTAACAAGAATTAATCCATGAACGGGATCGGCTTCGAGTCGAAGGCGCCCATAACGAGACATTGTTTCGGCGACATCAATCAAAATTGAATGTGGAACTGCATAACGTGAATATTTAATTAACGTATCGATTACTTGCTCGGCATCATGTCCGGCTGCGCGTGCATTCCAAAGCCCAAGAGGTGTTAGGCGATATGTATGAATATGTTCGGGGGAGCGCTCGAGTTCAGCAAAAGGAGCAATTGCGCGACGACATTCAGTTGAAAGCGGATGATCGATATCTAATAGCAGCGTTTTATCGCTTTGGACGATTAACGGGCCATCAGTCATTGAGTAGATCCTTAATTAATGCATGCAAGAACGTGCTTCGAACGTCAAGGGTACTGATGTCTACCCATTCGTGCGCGGCGTGAGCTCCATCGCCAACAGCACCTAATCCATCAAGAACTTGGGCACCAGCAGCTGCAGCAAAATTTCCATCACTTGCTCCGCCCACAGATGCATGACCTAAAGGCTCCATGCCTAACTCTTTAGCTACTTTTTCAGCGCGTTCGTAAAGCGCCATCGTCGAACTTGTTTCTAGTGGAGGTCGATTAAATCCACCAGTAATTTCATAACGGGTATCTGGATTAACAGCCTTCAAATTTCGAATTGCAGAATCAACGCGTTTTAAACCATCCATATCAAGTACCGCTAAATCTGGAACCGTGTTTGTTGTGTTACCTGCGCGCAGCATGGTTGGTACAACAGTTGTTCCATGATCACTATCTGCAAGAGCTGCAACTGCGATAATTGCATGTGCCATTTCAACCGTTGAGTTGACGCCTTTTTCTGGCTCTAGTCCTGCATGTGAAGCTTTGCCATGAATTTTAACTTGGTACATCGCTGTGCCTTTGCGGCCCGTCTTAACTTTTCCATTAAGCGAAGCTTCAAGAACCAGAACCGCTTTGGCAGCAGCTGATATCTCTTTAATAAACTCTTTACTTGTTGCGCTACCTGTTTCTTCATCAGTAGTTGCAATTAATGCCGCAGATCCAATGATGCCCTTCATTGCATAGAGCGCTTGAATAAAGCCAGCTTTCATATCAAAGATTCCAGGGCCAGTTGCTTTGTTTCCTTCAACTTTCCACAACGGAGTAAATGAACCCTTTGGCCAGACTGTATCTAAATGTGCAAGAACAACTACATCAGGATTATTTGCTCCCCACCAAAATACTGGGCGACCATTTACTTCACGGATCTGCGCAGGTGTTCCAAGAATTCGTGTAGCGATATCACTTGCCAATCGCACTACATCGTTACATGCCTCTAGATCCTCGGTCGGGGATTCCAACTTAACTAACGCTTCTAGGGCTGCCAACATGGGTTAATCCTATAGTGGGGCTACGCCGGTGATGCGGGGAATTCTGAAGGATTGAACCTCGCCCGTTGCGTGGTCGCGGGCGATTAATGCTCCGGCGCTTACTCGGATTGGATCGATAATGCGGTGCGTGACTGCTCCGTTGTTATCGGCATAGCCAATTGAAAGTGATTTCTCTTCAAGGATATATCGATTAACTAAATCCATAGTTTCATTTGCAGTTGTGCGAGGTAATGCACCGAGAGCTTCATTTGCAGCTTGACGTAGATGTGTCTGCTTGTGTGTTGATTTCTCACCTGTACGGATCGCTCTGATCGCTGAATTTAAAATATCTTCACTTGGAATTTCAATCTCACCAATTACGCGCGGTGGTCGAGGTTTAGTTAAGGCTCGATTTGATCGAGGACCTGTCAACATAATTCCTGTAGCTGATTCGCCAGCGGGTAAGTAGCCAGCTTCGCGCAAGATTCGCATAGTGTCAGTTGCATCGTGATCACAGATAACAACTTCAGGAGCGATTCTTCGAAGCGCAAGCACTTCCAATTTCTTATCGTTCATTATCTGTGAAATCAATGCAGTATCTTCACAGCGAATAAAAGCTGATGTATTGCCTACTCGTAACTTGCCATGCTTCTTCGCAACATCTGCAATGAGATATTCCAATGGTTGAGGCATTGGAGTCTTAGAGGTTTTGATTAAGAAACTCTTAATCTCATCACCAGTTTTGCCATGGTCGAGTGCGCGACGAATTGTTGCTTCGCTGAATCGATACACCGTTGCACCACCACGGCTTTCGATCTCGGCCATCATTGCAAGTTGTTGCGAAATCTCATGCTCCAGCGGTCCTGGGGCGATTGCCGTGTTATCGCTTTGAATCAAAATGTGATTGACGGTCTTGGGCAGATCTTCATTAATAATCGAAAGATCTTCACCCGTTAAGAACTCAACTCCGTACTTAGAAATCGCGCCTTGACCCGTGATTCCAAGCCATTCAGCTTCGCGCAGAGTCCAAGAAGCCAACTCTTCTTGAAGTGAAGAGTTACGACGAACCGGAGCTCGCCAAGAAAGAACTTCATTAAATGAAGATGCATCGGGAGCCAAGGATGGATTCTCTTTAAGAATCGCCAAAGTTAAAGCGCGGACTTTCGCTGCATTAACTCGGTCTAGCTCAGGGCCAAGTGCTGCAACATTTTTAGATTCAACGCGTCCAACTAATCCGCTCACTCGAGAAGTTATTAACCAGGCAGAGGCAAGTGTTTGCCAACGATCTGCCGGCGTTTGCATTAACCAGATATCGAATTTATTGCTCGGCATAATCCGGTCATCGGCATCAAAACTTATGAGTGAAGTTAAATATGCAAGCTCTGTAATAAAAGCGGTGCAGGATTCATCGACACCTAAGTGAGTTGAGAGAATCTTTAAATCACGAACACCCAAGCCACCGGCACGAAGTGCATCAGAGGGTTCATCGGCCCAAAAATTAAGAAGCTCTTCAACCCAGCGCAACACCGTTGAAATATTTGCGATTGCAGCTAGGTTTACTTGGCCTTCAATTCGCTTTGCACCTTTTAATGCAGGTTGAACTATGAAGTTCTCTTTATGAACTTTGCCCCCACGTAAGTGGATTGCAATCTCTCGGGGCAAGATAACTGTTCGCTGATCAAGTGGAACTAGAATTTTTTGATCAAGTAGCCAAGCAACACCAGGGCCAGGGTTTTTAATATCACCAACACTTCCGCGCGGAGGACCCCAGATCAATCGCTCAAGAACCTTCATTGCTTCTGGTGGTGCTTTTTCAATCTCAGCTAACTTAACTTTTGCAATCGCTGCTGGCCCAAGACCCGCAGGTTCATTGCCAATGACATCACGAAGCTGTGAAGGAAGACGCATGCCATCATCAGATGGATAAACCAGGCCAACTGCAATTAGATGATCGAGCGCACCAGCAGCTGCTTTATCTGTAATTGCAACGATGCTCTTTAATGAAAACGGTTCATTAAGTGCAGCTGCAGCTTCTAAAACTTGAAACTGCCATTGATTAAGTGAATCGATTGCACGGGCCAAACTTGGTGCCGAGCAAGCACGCACTGCAAGGGAAGCAATATCGGGTGGAACCGGAGTAACTAAATCTGGGCGCGAAGTAAATAGTTTTAGGAAGGCATCATCATCGACACTACGTAGGTAGTCGGAGAAGGAGCGCATTTCCATAACTTGCTTACATTACTGGCATTTACTACTTAAGGGTTAATTAGCGTTGCTTTCTGCGCGGAGTTAGCCACGTTCCAAGGGCAGCTAAACGAACAACAACTGGCGAAACGATCTTTGCTAAATGGCGGGCACGTCGAAAGTCGTGGATCGGCCAACCTTCAGCCATTGCACGCAGAGACAGGATTGCATCTGGATTAATAGCTGAGGGATGTCCAACACATTGCAGAAGAGGGAAGTCATTGTGGCTATCTGAATACGAGTAGCAATCTTGCAGGTTCAAACCTTTTTCTTTTGCTAACTCAAGAATTGCTACTGCTTTTTCTTTTCCATGCAACAAAGCCCCCAGCATTGCACCGGTGTACTTGCCATCTTTAGTTTCAGCTTTGCTTCCGATAGCTCCAGTAAAACCTAATCGTTGCGCAATCAATACGGCCATGTCCTCAGGTGCTGCAGTTACTAACCACACTTCTTCACCGGCTGCTAAATGTTTTTGTGCAATATCAATAGTTCCCTGCCACAACGCTGGTGAGACATATTGATCATAAATTTCCTGTGCGATTTTTCCAATATCTTCAACTGAGTGGCCACCAATAAAATCTGTGGCAGCATCTTGAAAACGCTGAATCTCTTCCCTGTTTTCTTTACCGGTCAGGCGAAACCTCAAATTCGCTAAAACGAATCGTGAAATATCCTTCTTTGTGAAGTAACCGCGCTGATACATGCCCTTACCCAAGAAGTAGAGGGTTGAGCCACGGATCAGAGTGTTATCGACATCAAAAAAGGCCGCTCGCTTCGCCGTGAGTGCCATGTCACTACCTTAACGAACTTGGCGCATTTGGGACGCTTTATGCTTTGCCAATGAGTTCAACGGTCCATGTCATACGTCACGGTGAAGTAGAAAACCCCAACAAGATTCTCTATGGGCGCCAACCTGGGTGGAGTCTTTCTGTCCGAGGACAAGAGATGGCAAAAACATTAGGAGATTGGTCGCGGACCATTGATCTGGGAGCGCTACATGTTTCTCCATTGCAACGGGCGCAAGAGACTGCCGCTCCTATTGCTGCAGCTCACAATATTTCAATAACTACAGATGAACGATTAATCGAAGCTGCAAATGTTTTTGAAGGAAAACCCTTTGGTGTTGGCGACGGCGTTTTAAAACACCCATCTTCATGGCGCCACTTATGGAATCCATGGAAGCCATCATGGGGTGAGCCGTATGACCAACAGATTAATCGAATGCTTGCAGCGATTTTTGCCGCACGCGATGCCGCAGATGGAAAAGATGCGATAGTTGTTTCACATCAGCTGCCAATTTGGATTCTTAGAAGCGCCATTGAAAACCGCAGATTGCTCCATGATCCACGACGCCGTGAATGCTCTTTGGCATCAGTGACAAGCGTGCACTTTGATGATGAAGGTTTCATCTCTGGACTTACCTACTCCGAGCCTGCTCGTCACTTACTTCCAAAGAAGAAGTAATGAGATTTAGGTTTAAGGCAATCGCCTTTTTAATTATGGGTGCTTTGCTTACTTCTTGTGGTGGTGGAGGAACATCAAGTTCGCAAGAGAGTTTTGTCGCGGGTAATGGTTCAGTAACTTTTATTAATTCAGATAAAAGAGTTGAAGCCCCGGAGCTATCTGGAATGACTTTATCTGGGAGCAGTTACAAATTTAATGGTGGTCAGGTTGCTGTTGTAAATGTTTGGGCATCATGGTGTTCGCCATGTCGTGCCGAAGCGCCAACACTTGTAGCCCTTGCCACCAAGTACTCCGACGTCGCTTTTATGGGAATTTTGACGCGAGATAATCCAGCTACCGCTGAAGCTTTTCAACGCCGTTTCGCTCTTCCATATCCAACTTTTATCGATGACTCACTTCTCATTGGCTTTAAAGGATCGCTTCAAGCAAATGCAATTCCATCCACGGTAGTCATCGACAAAAAGGGAAGAGTTGCCGCACGAATATCGGGAGAAATCACCGTTGCATCACTGAGTGATTTGATTGAGCGGGTGAGTGCCGAATGAGAGATTTCTTCGTTGAGCAAATCATGAGCGGTTTCTTAATAACTGCTCTGCCGGTAGCTTTTCTTGCAGGTGTAATTTCTTTTCTATCACCATGTGTTTTGCCCTTAGTGCCTGGCTATCTTTCATTTGCAGCAGGGTTTTCAGCAAACCGTGGAAAAGTATTACTAGGGTCAATTCTCTTTGTCCTCGGCTTTAGTGCTGTATTTGTTTCTTACGGAGCAATCTTTGGTGGGGTCGGTAATCACTTAGCTGCCAATGAGGATTTGATCTCAAGAGTTCTTGGCGTGATAACTATTTTCCTTGGCTTTGTTTTTCTCGGTAAGTTTCCATTTGCGCCAACTTTTCGCCCAACAATTAAAACAACTGGCGGTTTAGTAGGCGCACCTGTTCTTGGATTCCTCTTTGGCGTTGGCTGGACACCCTGCATTGGTCCTGCACTTGCCGCAGTGGAAACTTTAGCTTTTCAAGAATCAAGTGCAGTTCGCGGGGCATTGCTCTCACTTGGTTATTGTTTTGGTCTAGGACTTCCATTTATTGCTTCAGGTATTTTTCTAGATCGCTCAGAAAGACTTCGTAAGTATCTAGTCAGACGAGGAGATGTAATCTCCAAGATAGGTGGAATCTTCCTGATTGTTATTGGAGTTTTAGAAGTAACTGGCTTATGGGGTCAGATGATGAATTCAATCCGTTCTCTTATCTCTGACTTTATTCCGGTGGTTTAAGTGAGCCAAGAGATTCAGCTCCCAGAGCTAGGCAGCGTTGGTTTGCTGCGTTATAGCTGGCGCCAATTAACTAGCATGCGCACCGCGTTGATTCTTTTGTTGATGCTTGGAATCGCAGCAATCCCCGGGTCAATAATTCCCCAGCGCACACAAAATCCAATGAAGGTGAGTGAATACTTCAAAAACTCACCCGATCTTTCGCGCTGGATGGATCGTTTTTCTTTATTCGATGTCTACGGATCTCCATGGTTTAGTGCCATTTACATACTGCTATTTATATCTCTCATTGGTTGCGTCCTGCCGCGCACTATTGAGCATTTTCATGCAGCCCGAGCCCTTCCACCAGCCACCCCAAAGAACCTAGATCGGATGGATCACCATGCATCTTGGGTTCCACAGGGTGATGAGCTCGAAAAGGCGCGTGCTTGGTTTAAAGCAAAACACTTTAGAGTTTTAGAAAAAGATGGATCGATCTCGGCTGAAAAGGGTTTCATGCGCGAAACCGGAAATCTTCTCTTCCACCTCGCATTGATTTTAATCTTGCTTGGAATCTCATTTAGTTCACTATTTGGAATGCGAGGAGAAGCGATCCTTAATGTTGGCGAGCGTTTTGTAAATACACCAACTAGTTATGACTCGCTACAGTTTGGAAAACTATTTAATCAATCTAAGCTTTCAGATTTTACAATTACGATTGATAAGTTCGCCGCAAAATACAATATTGATACGAATGCTCCTGAGGATTACACGCTCAATGTGACCTTTGCTCAAGGTGACTTATCAAAGTCAGAAAAACGCGTAATTAAAGTTAACTCACCTCTTGTGGTAGGAAATACAAATATTTATCTGCAAGCAAATGGTTATTCACCAGTTGTAACTGTCCGTGATTCAAAGGGCAATGTAGCGATGCAAGGTCCAGTTCCATTCTTGCCGCAGGATGG
>Ga0265593_1000566_pt1 | contig 19763 bp, 19 predicted proteins | sample saktaG_8_FD_190136 | JGI IMG/M metagenome (GOLD analysis project Ga0265593, IMG submission 190136) | Saline water microbial communities from Sakinaw Lake, British Columbia, Canada - sak_2011_5_24_36m | ecosystem: Environmental > Aquatic > Non-marine Saline and Alkaline > Saline ...
TTTTCTCTTAATCCTATCTCCCTAAAGTTTGCCTTTTCGAAAGATTTGGGAGGCTTGTTCTTGTCTTACTCCATCCCGGCAGAAAAAATATCTGAAATCAAACACAGCGCTGATATCCTTGAAATCATTTCTGATGCGGTTGTTTTGAAAAAAGCCGGCAGGAACTACCTCGGGCTTTGCCCCTTTCACTCTGAAAAGACCCCATCGTTTACCGTAAGCCCGGACAAGCAGATGTTTTATTGTTTTGGCTGCGGAGAGGGGGGCAATGTATTCACCTTTGTCATGAAGCAGGAAGGGATCGCGTTTCCGGAGGCCGTCCGATTTCTGGCCAGACGCTACGGCATCGTGATCGTTGATCAGAGCTCAAGCCCCGCTACAAAAAATCAGATGAATGAAAGGGAGATTCTCTTTCAGATCAATCGCCAGGCCATGGCGTATTTTCATCATGCCCTCCTGGATCCGCAAGCCGGGGCGCCGGCGCTTTCCTATCTCACCCGCCGTGGGCTGCCTCCCCGTATTCTGACGGATTTTATGCTGGGGTATGCCCAGCCGGGCTGGGACCATCTGACGAATTATTTTTCAAGAAAAGGCGTGGACCTGACCCTTGTGGAAAAGGCGGGCCTGATCAGCCGCCGCCAAAACGGGAACGGCTATTATGACCGTTTCCGGGATCGTGTCATCTTCCCGATTTTCAATACTCACAATCAGGTGGCGGGTTTTGGGGGAAGGGTTCTGGATGATGCGTTGCCCAAATACCTGAACTCTCCGGAAACATCGCTTTACAGCAAGAGCCGCTCGCTTTACGGCCTTTTTCAGGCAAAACCGTTTTGCCGGCAGACCGGTGAAGCCTTTATTGCCGAAGGCTATATGGATCTGCTTTCGCTCCATCTTCATGGCATTCAGAACTCGGTTGCCACACTGGGCACTGCCATGACAGAAGAGCATATCCGGCTTCTGAAGGGGGTTTCACAGAAAATTATCCTGGTCTACGATTCAGATCAGGCCGGAATCAAGGCTGCCCAGCGGTGCATCGAGCTTTTCAAGGCCCATCACCAGCTTGAGGATATCCGCATCCTGGTGCTGCCTGAAGGACATGATCCCGATACCTATCTGGCGCAATTCGGTCCGGAATCCTTTAGAAATGCCGCCCGTGAAGCCTCCGGGGTGTTTTCCTTCCTGATGGATGTTGCCATAAAAAAACACGGACTGTCTCTGGAAGGCAAGCTGCGGATCATCCAGGAGATGGAGGAGCCGCTATCGTCACTGACAGATGGACTGACCCGGATTTCGGCTATCAAGGAAATCGCCGAAAGAACGGGGATTGATGAAAGCGCGATACAGGAAAAGATTCGGGGAAATTCTCCGCACAGACCTTTCAGGGCAAAACCTGCCGAAAAGCCGCCGGTTACGGGAAATAAATTCGAGAAGCACCTGATATCCATGATGCTTCAATTTCCGGACATCATCCCGGTCCTGATTGAAAAAAATCTTGTCGAGTCTATTTCAGATCCTTTGCTAAAATCCACAGGAAATGATATATTAATGTGTTATCGTGATCTGGAGAATGCACCGGAGCAGATCAATGACCTGCCTTCTATCGTTTTGATGGCCGCAGACAATGATGAAAAAAAGCGTCTGATCGCAGCATTTTCCATTCAGAAGGAGGAGTGGGGCCTTGAGGGGTGCCTTAAATTGATTGAACAAATTGAAAGAAATCAAAAGCGAGATAACCTCCGGTTGTTGCGGCAAAGAATCAAAGCTGCCGAAGAAAGCGGTGAACACGAGTTGCTTCGACAACTAACCAAAGAATGTTCAGACGGTCAGGTGTTTGCAGGAGGCAAGTAATTATGGCAAAATCATCCGTTATCAAACGGAAAGTCGACAAAAAAATCACATCGAAGACCATAACAGATCTTATTTTAAAGGGAAAAGAAAAAGGATCCCTCTCTTATGATGATATCAACCGGGCGCTGCCTGAGGATATGATCACCTCGGAACAGTTAGATGAAACGCTGATGATTTTTGATGAACTGGATATCGACATACTGGATGAAAAAGCCTCTGGCTCAAGTGAAAGCGAAGCCAAGGAAGCAGTGAAACGGGCCAGAAAAGAAACGGCCATGACGGATTTCGGGGCTGTAACCGATCCGGTCAAGATGTATCTGCGAGAAATGGGGTTGGTAACCCTTCTCAGCCGCGAAGGAGAAGTGGAAATCGCCAAAAAAATCGAGGCGGGTGAACAGGAAGTCTTGAAGGCGCTGATTGACACGACCACCGGCATTGAATGTTTGCTGAATTTAGGCATCGATATTGAAAACGGCGCCTTGCGTCCCAAATATGTCTTAAAAGACATTGATGAAGGGGATGCTTATGTCGATGAAGTGGTTCAGACAGAAAAATTTTTGAACACCATTCGCCAGATCAAGGCCATTCATGAAGAAAACAAGACATCCCGTGAAAAACTGTTCTCTTCGGAGCTGGATTCGGATGAGATTCGCAAAATTCGACGCGGCATCTCAAGAAAAAACACCAAGATATTTGATCTGTTGAAAGACTGGCGGCTTGAAGGAAATGTCGTTGACAAGATTGAGCAGATCATCCGCAACCAGATTGACTGGTTCGATGCCATGAACAAGATGCTGGCATTGACATCGGAAGCCCAGAGTGTGTCCGTGACAGAACTCGTCAGTCACTTGAACACGGTAGAGCATTTTTCAGCATGGATTCTGCCACGCTGCCAACTGAATTTAAATGAGGCGGGTATCCTGTTTTCCGATTTGACAAGATTCAATCAGCAGATTGCCGAAAAGGAACTGGCAGTCAAATCAAAATCCCAGGCATTGAAAAGAATTCTCTCGGATGTCGACGAGGGCCGTTATAAAGCCAAAATGGCCAAAAGCGAGCTGACCAAGGCCAATTTGAGACTCGTGGTCAGTATCGCCAAAAAATATACCAACCGCGGCCTTCAGTTTCTGGATCTTATCCAGGAGGGAAACATCGGTTTGATGAAGGCAGTGGATAAATTCGAGTACCGCAGAGGCTATAAATTCAGCACATATGCCACCTGGTGGATCCGTCAGGCCATTACCCGGGCCATTGCCGACCAGGCCAGAACCATCCGCATTCCGGTTCACATGATTGAAACCATCAACAAGCTCATTCGCACCTCCCGATACCTGGTTCAGGAACTGGGCCGCGAACCCAGGCCGGAAGAAATTGCCGAAAAGATGGAAATTCCTCTGGACAAGGTTCGAAAAGTATTAAAAATTGCCAGAGAACCGATTTCACTGGAAACCCCCATCGGGGAAGAAGAAGACAGCCATCTTGGGGATTTTATTGAAGACAAGAAATTCATGCTGCCTTCTGATGCCGCTGTCAGTCTGAATCTGGCGGAACAGACGCGAAAAGTTCTGGCCACCCTGACCCCCCGGGAAGAAAAAGTACTGCGGATGCGTTTTGGAATCGGAGAAAAAGCGGATCATACCCTTGAAGAGGTTGGACAGGACTTTGCTGTCACACGCGAGCGTATTCGTCAGATCGAGGCGAAAGCCCTCAGAAAGCTTCGGCATCCCACAAGGAGTAAGAAGCTAAAAAGTTTTATCGATATGTAAAGCTTGACAAAAATTGATACGAAAGTTAAAAAAGAAAATTCATGGGCCCATAGCTCAGCTGGAAGAGCCACCGGCTCATAACCGGTCGGTCCCTGGTTCGAACCCAGGTGGGCCCATCAATCCGATTGAAAAGGCGTGGAACCATTCCACGCCTTTTTTTCATTTGCAGGAGCAGGCAACATGCCAAGCGTTCAGGATATCATCAATTTAATGGAAGAATTGGCGCCTTCCCGCCTTGCCGAATCCTGGGATCCTGTCGGTCTGCAGGCGGGAAGAAAGGACTGGCCGGTCCGCCTGGTCTGGGTGGCGCTGGATCCCTTGCCGGAAGTGGTTGCGCTGGCCTGCGATAAGCATGTCGATCTGCTGATCACCCATCATCCGCTGCTGTTTCATCCCGTTAAAAATCTGGACTTTAACTCGCCCGTTGGTTCTATCCTTTATCAATCCGCTGTCCATCAACTTGCCGTTTATTCCGCCCATACCAATTTGGATAAAGTATCCGGGGGTTTAAACGATATCCTGGCACAGCGAATCGGTCTTGATCAAGTAGAGGTTCTTGCACCGGATGATGATGCAGAATCCTGTAAACTCGTCCTGTATGTTCCTGCCGATTATGAGCAGCAGGTGCTGAACGCACTGTTTCAGACCGCTGCCGGAATCATCGGCGAGTATTCGTGCTGTGCGTTCAGAAACGCGGGCAAAGGCTCTTTTCTTCCGGGAGGCCCGGCTCGGCCTTTTATTGGAAAGCCCGGCGAGATTTCCCATGTGGATGAAATACGGATTGAAACCCTTGTCAGAAAAAAGGACATTTCCGCTGTTCTTTCTCATGTCAGAAGCCATCATCCTTACCAAACCATGGCTTTTGACGTTTACCCCCTGTTGCCTGCCGAGAGCCGACATGGTTTTGGCCGGACAGGCACGATAACCAAGCCCATGAATCTGTTTCAATTTGCTCAAACCGTTAAGGAAAAACTGTGTTTGACGAGTGTAAAAATGTCCGGAAATCCGGATATGTGGGTTCAGCAGGCTGCGGTTTGTTCCGGAAGCGGCTCCAGCCTTCTGAATGCATTTTTTGCTTCAACCGCCGATGTGTATATCAGCGGAGATCTCCGGTATCACGATGCCAGAGCTGCCGAATCGGCGGGGAAGGCCTTGCTCGACATCGGGCATTTTTCATCTGAGCACCTGATGCTCGAACCGGTCTGCGACTATCTTCGCCGACGGATCTCCAGCGCTTCCTGGGAAGTTCGTGTGGAAGCCTATCAACTTGAAAAAGATCCATTTACCATGATATAAGACAGACAGGGTGATGGGTCTAATTATTAACCCCAACATTGCGGGTAACGATATGAAAGATCAGATAGAAATTCTTGTTTCACTGCAGCAGATTGAGATTGAATCTTCAAGCGTAAAAACACATCTGTGTTCGATATCAAAACGACTGGATCTGCTGATCAACAGCCAGAACGAATTGAAACAGCGCATTACGGATGAAACCGCGAAGATTGAAGAAACGAATAAACAGTATCGATCCCACGAATCCGATATCAAACAGAATCAGGTCATGATTAAAAGGAGTCAGGAACGACTGAATTCCATCAAGAACAACCGGGAATATCAGGCGCTGTTAAAAGAAATTGAAGAACTCAAGCGAACCAATGCCGCAACCGAAGAGCTGATGATTGATTGTCTGAATCTGATTGATGATGCAGAGAAAAAAACAGCGGCAATGCATGAAGAGCTTCAACTGGTGCAAAACGATATTCTGCAGGAACAGCAGGTTGTCTGTGTTGAAACCGAAAATGCTGGAAAACGGCTGAAAGAACTGGATCAGGAACGGCTGAAAATGTCCTCTAAAATTGAGGCGGATGTGCTCAAGCTATTTCAGAAAGTTCAGTCACAGCAAAGCCGGGGAAATGCCATTGTTCCGGTTCAGGATGCCGTCTGCCATGGATGTTATGTCAATATTCCGCCGCAGATGTATAACGAGCTGCAACGGTGTGATAAATTGAGAATGTGTCCGAACTGTCAGCGGATCATATACTGGAAGCAGACTTAAAGAATACATGGCCGAAGCAGAACAGGCGATCGCCGGATTCACCAGAGTCCGGAGGAAAGTCCGAACACCACAGGGCAGGGTGCTCCATAACGTGGAGTCGTGGCAACGCGAAGGAAAGTGCAACAGAAAATATACCGCCCGTCATTTTTGCTTTCAGCGCAGTGCGCGAAAAGCCAATGCGACGGGTAAGGGTGAAATGGTGCGGTAAGAGCGCACCAGTTCTTCGGGTGACCGGAGAAGCTTGGTAAACCCCACCTGGTGCAAGACCAAATAGAGGAGCGCTTGAAGGCGGCCCGCCTGAGCTCCCGGGTAGGTTGCAGGAGGCGTCCGGCAACGGACGCCCACAGAGGAATGATCGTCAGCCGGAATCGGGTAACCGGTTCCGGATACAGGATTCGGCTTACGGGCTGTTTCGGCCATTTTTATAAAAGGGTTAGGGGCGAGAGGATTTTTATTATGTTGTTAATTGAAGAACTCAGGGTTGAAATCGGCGGAAAACCCATCCTGAAGAATGTGAACATGCATATCCCTGAAGGCGAGACTCATATTCTCTTCGGTCCCAACGGGTCGGGGAAAACCAGCCTGATGATGACATTGATGGGATTTTCCGGCTATGTCGTGACGCACGGGAAGATCACCTTTAAAAACGAGGATATCACCCATCTGCCGATTTATGATCGGGCCCGGATGGGAATCGGCATTTCCTTTCAGAGGCCACCGACCATTAATGGCCTGAAAACCCGCGCCATGGTTGAAATCTGTGCCGGAGATCGATCCGTGGATGTTGATGCACTTTCAGCCCAGTTGAATTTCCAGGAATTTCTGGAAAGGGATGTGAATCATCATTTTTCCGGTGGCGAGATCAAACGTTCCGAGCTGTTGCAGCTCATGGCCCAGCAGCCGGACCTGGTGCTTCTGGATGAGCCGGAATCCGGCGTGGATCTGGAAAGCATCGTCATGCTGGGAGACACCATTAACAGCCTGCTCAGAAGGGGCATTAAACGTCCGAGCCAAAAACCCCACAGGGAGATCGTCGGGGACCGGTCCAAATCCGCGCTGGTGATCACCCATACCGGTCATATTCTGGATTACATCAACGCTGACAAGGGGCAGGTGCTTTATAACGGCGTGCTGTGCTGTTCACGGAACGCCAGGGAAATCCTGAAATGGATTCGGGAATATGGGTATGAGGAGTGTGTCCGATGTCAGATGTAGAAAAAAAAGAGGTGGACTTAAACAGCTATCGGGACGATGCCGCCCCTCATGAGTATCTTCCCGAATTAAGCCAGGTGAATTCCGGCGATGCCCAGCAGTTTTTAAATGTTGGCGTGGACCCTTCAGAAAGTGGGCGAGGGGGATCTTTTATTCAGAAAGACAGGTCTGTGATTCATTGTAAATCCTGTCAGCCGGGCATTGAAATCATGGGAATCTCTCAGGCCCTGAAACAGCATGAATGGCTCACAGGCTACATCTGGAAAAATGTTTCTCCGGAAAGCGATTTGTTTACCAGCCGGGTAAAGGAAAAGCCCCATGAAGGCTATTTTATCCGGTCGCTTCCAGGCGTAAAATCCAGCCAGCCGGTTCAGGCCTGCCTGTATATTGCCAGTGAAAATTTTTCCCAGCATGTTCACAACATCGTCATTGCTGAAGAAAATTCCGAACTTCATATCATCACCGGCTGTGCCACAGCCCCCCATCTGGTTTCCGGACTTCATGTAGGTGTTTCGGAATTCTATGTCAAAAAAGGGGCCAAACTTACGTTTACCATGATTCACGACTGGGGAGAACGGATCAATGTCCGTCCGCGAACCGTGACCCGTGTGGCGGAAGGCGGCACGATCATTTCAAATTATATTTCACTCAGACCGGTGGGCTCTCTGCAGATGTTTCCGACCACCTATCTGGAAGGAAAAGGGGCCGTGGCCCGCTTTAACAGCATTCTGGTCGCCAGCAGGGGAAGCCATCTGGACGTGGGATCGCGGGTGATTTTAAGCGCTCCGGAAACCCGTGCCGAAATCATCTCCCGCGGGATTACAACCGGCGGCACCATCATTGCCAGGGGAGATCTGATCGGAAAGGTCGCCGGCATCAAGGCCCATCTGGAATGCAAGGGCCTGATTCTGAACAATGGCCTCATGCACGCCATCCCGGAACTATCCGGCTATGTTCCCGGCGTTGAAATGTCTCATGAGGCGGCAGTGGGTAAAATTGACAAGCGGGAAATCGAATATCTGATGGCCAGGGGGCTTGATGAAGAATCCGCCATCTCAACAATTGTTCGCGGGTTCTTGAATGTGGATATCGAAGGACTGCCGCCTGCCTTGAAGCAGAAACTGGATCAGACCGTTTCCGAAACCCAGAAAGACATGATGTAGCGGCGACCGGACAGTCACTTTCACGCAAAATGGGCGTTCTCGCTCGTATCCTATTTATAAGTAATGAAGGAGATGTATAACGTGTCAGCTCCCTCTTGTGACATTCCTTTTATTGAAAAAATTCAGTTTTTTTCACATGATCTTTTCAGATGCTGCCTGTATATTTCCAGCTTTACAACACACCAGAATCTGTTCACCAAAATGCTGTATTCCAAACTGACGGCAACCACCAAATTGCTGGAAGACTTTCTGGATTTTCACGGCGCCAAAAACAACAAGAACTGGTATTTTTTCAGAGAACTGATTGCAACGTTCATGCATCTGAGTATCGGCAGTTATTCCCAGAAACATATCTCCAATCGTCTGGTTTTTTATGGGCTTGAAAATACGTCTGAATTCGAAGCCCAGGGACTGATTGCACTGGACTATCTCAATTCGTCGCTGATGAAAATTGCGCCGGTGATCCTGGAAGAAGCCCGAAGGCTGAGCATCCCTATTCCGGAACGAGGTTATGAACCTTCCGATTTCCCGAATGCAACCACCTGTGAAATGCTGGAGTCCGATGTGGATGATATGAATAAGGACCAGCAGAAACAGCATATTGTAAAAATTGCCAACGAGTTTCTCAGTATCGCCGGCAATTTTGATCAACTGGGTTTTTATGAACCCTATGATATTCATGAAATCCGGGCGATTGTTCCCGAAAAAGTCAATGAAGTTGAAATCCGCCGCTTTGAGATGCTGGTCCACAATCTTCAGTCTTCATTTGATACCTACGTGATGCATGGGGGCTATCGGCTTGGAAAGAGAAAGCTGACGGATCTGCGCGGACATTTTTCAGTCGTCTTTCATCTGCTTCAGATGACAGGCCGGCTCCTTCATCTTTATGAGCGGCATCTTCATGAAGCCGGATATAAAAATACCTATAAAATGGTTCAGGACCGGCTTTCATCCCTGGTGGATCCGGTGCTGCTGCTGGACCGTACCATCAATTACGGCCTTTATTATGCCTGTCATTTCCTGAACACCGGGAAAAAGCTGGCCCGGGAAATCCTGAACGAAAATATTGAACGGTCTGCCATTAAAGTCGGCATTCCTGTGGCCTTGGGCTTTCACAGCCGGCCCAGTCTTCTGGTGGCGAAGATTGTTCAGTATTACGGCGGGCAGGTTGAGCTTTGCATTGGCCCGGATCGGTTTGATGCCAGCAGCGTCCTGGATATTCAATGGGCCGGCGGGAAAATCCACAAGGAAAACATTACGGAAGTGATTTTTGAAGGCGACACCCGGGCACTGGCTGATATTGAGATTCTGGCCGGCATGAATTACGGCGAAGATACGATGGGAAAAGGGGTTCCTTTGCCAAAAGAGCTTAAGTATTTGAGATAACAATAGAAAGTCTTTCAATGTCCGTATCAGCCATTATCGTTGCCGGAGGAAAAGGGATTCGAATGGGTGCAGCCACCCGCAAGCAGTATATGCTGCTGGCGGGCAAACCCATCGTCTGTCATACGCTGGAAGCCTTCGATGCCTGTCCCTGCATCGATGATATTTTTCTGGTAGTTCCACCCGATGACCTGAATACCTGCCGGGATAAATGGATTTCTCCCCTGATGTTACATAAAAGAATTCATCTTGTGGCCGGAGGCATCGAACGGCAGGATTCGGTTTATCTGGGAATTCTGGCAGTTTCGGAACTGCGATGTGAAGTGGTTGTGATTCATGATGCGGTTCGTCCCTTTGTCAGCTGCCGTATTATCGAGGCATGTGTCGGTGAGGCCCTAGTCTCGGGCGCCTGCATCGTTGGAATGCCCGCGATGGAAACGGCTAAACTGGTGAATTCGGGCCAGATAGAACGCACGCTGGATCGAAACGCCATCTGGATGGCTCAGACGCCTCAAGCTTTCGATTTGAACCTGATCCGAACGGCTCATGAAAAAGCCAGGTCGGATCGCTTCATGGGAACCGATGATGCCATGCTGGTCGAGCGGTTGGGACGAAAGATCCATATTATTCCGGGTTCCCGTCTGAACATGAAAATCACGACTCCCGAAGATCTGGCCCTGGCAGAGGGAATCATTCACCGCAAAAATTGAATGCCGTTGTTCAATCACATCCGGATATTGGAGGTTTTGTTATGACTGATTCGCATCCACAACCCAGTCCCCCACAGCAGGCTGATTTTATCAAACAGCTGAAAACGACTTTTGAAAAAATGCCCCATGACATCGAACTCTTGTTGTTCACGCAAAAAGGCAGGGAGGATGCGTTTGCTGAAGGTTCCCGGCAGATCGTGCGTGCGTTTCGCGAACTGACACCGCGAATACGGCTGCGGGAATACAGCCTTGATCATGAAATGGCAGCAAAATGGCAGATCGAACACTCGCCGACACTGCTGATCGCACCCGGCAGATATGGCATCCGCTGGCTGGGCGCACCTCTGGGCGAGGAAGCCAGAACATTTCTGGAGACCATTCTGATGGTGGGCTCCGGCATGAGCGGTTTAAGCGACCAGTCCAGAAAAGTCATCTCAAAAATCGATTCGGTCCGTCAGATCAAGGTGTTTGTCAGCCCGAGCTGCCCCTACTGTCCGCAGCAGGCGGTTAACGCCGTAAAGGCCGTGATTGAAAAACCGGAGCTGATATCACTTGAAATCATCGACATTCAGTGTCAGCCGGAAATTGCGCATCAGTATTCGGCGCACAGCGTTCCGCAGACCTTTGCCAATGACGTGCTGACCGGGATGGGTGCGCAGTCCGAAGAAGTTTTTGCCCTGTCCTTGAGTCGTCTGGAGCCTCAGACCCTTTTCATTCCGGACAGCGATGCGGAGATGGTTGAAACTGATCTGCTGATTGTTGGCGGCGGACCCGCCGGACTGACGGCAGGAATTTATGCGGTTCGAAGCGGCCTCAAAACAGCCATTGTTGAGCGAAATGTTCTGGGCGGGCAGGTGGCCACCACACCCGTTGTTGAAAATTATCCCGGATTTACCCAGGTCGGCGGAAAAACCCTGGTGGACATACTGGTGACACACGCCCTCGAATATGTCCAGATATTCCCGGGAGAAGAAGTCATCGACGTCATTCCCGGAAAACCATTCGAGGTCACCACCGGCCGGCGCAGATTCCTGGCCAAGACCATACTTCTGGCAACGGGCGCCAGTCACAAGCATCTGAATGTCCCCGGCGAATCGCGGCTGTCCGGAAGGGGGGTCAGCTATTGCAGCACCTGCGACGGCCCCCTGTTCAAGGGCAGAAAAGTCGTCATCGTGGGAGGGGGAAACAGCGCGGTGACCGAAGCGCTTTATCTGCATCACATGGGCGTGGGGGTTACCCTGATTCATCGCAGGGACAGTCTGCGAGCCCAGGAGTTTCTGGTCCGGCAGCTTTCCTTAAGCGAAATCCCCATTCTCTGGAACACTGAAATTACGGAAATAACCGGCAAGGAAAGGGTCGAATCCATCGTGCTGAAAAATATCCAGACCGGTGAAACCGCCTCTCTGGCCATTGATGGCGTCTTTCTTTCCATCGGGTACGAGCCGGCTGTTGAACTGGCCCGAAAAACCGGGGTTGCCCTGACGCCGGACGGCTACATTCAGAAGGACGCCAAACACCGCACCAGCGTTCCGGGGATTTATTCGGCCGGCGATGTTGAAGGCGGATACAAGCAGATTGTCACGGCCGCGGGTCAGGGCGCCGAAGCTGCCATGGCTATTTTTGAAGATGTGATCAATCCTTACTGGCAAAAATCATAAATGTCGGCCTATTACGATCCTCCCCGGTTTCTGCCTTGCGGTGATATGGGACTCAGCGTGGAATTTGCGGACGGGATCGACCGTTCGGTGAATGACAGGGTCCAGCGCCTGTTCCGGCATTTTCAGGCAAAAGCCTTTCCGGGAATCGTTGACCTGAATCCGACCTACCGGTCGCTGTTCATCCAGTACCTCCCCTGGGAGTGTTCGTTCGAGAATCTGCTGTTTCTTGTCGAACAAGGCCTGAAGGCTCCAGGGGAAGACCATGCTCGACAGGCTGTTCCGGTCCGGATTCCCGTCTGCTATGGCGGTATTTACGGCCCGGATATCGATGAGGTAGCTGCCCATCATGGCATGACCGTTGATCAGGTCGTCAGGCTTCATGCTGCGCCGGAATATTACGTGTACATGATTGGTTTTACACCCGGTTTTCCCTATCTCGGCGGGCTCGATGAGCGGCTCTTTACACCGCGGAAAAAAGAGCCCCGGAAATGGGTTTCCGCCGGCAGTGTGGGGATTGCCGACCGACAGACCGGGATATATTCCATCGATAGTCCCGGGGGATGGCAACTGATCGGGAAAACCCCGTTGAGGCTGTTTGACCGGGAATTGCCGGATCCTTTTCTGCTGAACCCGGGGGATTTTCTTCAGTTCGTTCCCATTACGGAAGATGAATTTGAACGCTGTTCGCATCATTGAACCCGGACCTTTGTCCACGGTTCAGGATTCCGGACGTTTCGGCTACCAGGACCGCGGCGTACCGGTTTCCGGGGCCATGGATCTTCAGGCCCTCAGAATTGCTAATTTTCTGGCAGGGAACCGCGATGCCGAAGCCGGTATCGAGATCGCCTGGGGCGGATTTCGGGCGGAGTTTCTGGCCCCGGCCCATATAGCGGTTACCGGCGCTGATCCGAAACCCAGCCTGAATGGCCGATCCTTTCCCTGCTGGTCCGGCGTCTCGGCCCGGAAAGGGGATATTCTGGAGCTGAATGATGTGGAAACCGGCTGCAGATCGTACGTGGCGCTTTCCGGCGGGGTGGATGTTCCCGTAGTCATGGGCAGCAGATCCACTTATCTTCGCGGCGGATTCGGCGGACATAAGGGAAGAGCGCTTCAGAAAGGGGATGCTCTCGGCCTGGGGCAGGGGGGGAAAACACCCATTTCGGAATGTCCCCGGGCCCTGATTCCGATCTATTCCGATCATCCGGTACTGCGTGTTGTTTTGGGACCCCAGGCCGACGTGCTGACGCCGGAAAGTCTTTGCCGGTTTTTATCAGCGGCTTTTGTTGTCTCGGATCGCTGTGACCGAATGGGATGCAGCCTGAAAGGACCGGTTCTGGTGCATCGACAGAAAGCCGATATTGTTTCTGACGGTACCGCATTTGGCGCTGTTCAGGTTCCCGGAAACGGCCAGCCGATTATCCTGATGGCGGATCGCCAGACCATCGGCGGATATGTCAAGCCTGCCACCGTCATCTCCGTTGATCGGCCGCTTCTGGCCCAGCTGGTTCCGGAATCGTCCGTGCGCTTTGAAGAAGTCAGTTTATGGAAGGCCAGAGAACTGGCGGTAACCGCCGAATATCGATTCCAGAAATGGATAACCCATGAACAAACCCGCTGAAATTCGACAGCACATTCGAGAAGGCGTCTGGACCGGTCCGACAACCGGGCTCGCCCAGGCATATGCCCAGGCCAATCTGGTGATCCTGGATAGCCGGTATGCGTTTGACTTTCTACTCTTCTGTGTCCGGAATCCCAAACCCTGCCCGATACTGGAAGTTCTGGAACCGGGTGTTTTCGAGCCCCATCGGGTGGCGAAACAGGCCGATATCCGCAAAGACATTCCCTTGTACCGGATCTGGGAAAATGGCCGGACCTACCAGGAAGTGACGGATATCTCGACTGTTTTTAATGCCGGCATGGCCTCTTTTCTGCTCGGATGCAGCTTCAGCTTTGAAGGCGCCCTGATGGGGGCCGGAATCCCCATCAGGAATATCGAGGAAGGAAAAAACGTGTCCATGTACATCACCAACCGGCGCTGTGAACCCACCGGCCCCTTTTCCGCGCCCCTGGTTGTAACCATGCGGCCGATTCCCCATGAAATGGTTTCCCGGGCGGTCCAGATTACCAGTCGTTACGCATCGGTACACGGGGCGCCCATTCACATCGGCGATGAAAAAGTACTGGGCATAACAGACTTGTCCAAACCCGACTTCGGCGATCCGGTTACCGTCAAAGTCGGCGAAACCCCGGTTTTCTGGGCCTGCGGAGTCACCTCCACCCTGGCTGTGCTGTCCGCGAAACCATCCCTGTGCATCAGCCATGCTCCGGGCTTCATGTTTATCACCGATGTCCTGAATGAGCATCTGGCGGTGATATAGTCGAAAACTGAACCATTATTACCCATATCACAAGGAGTGATTGAATGAAAAAACGAATCAGAAAAAAACTGAATTTGGGAGAATTTAAAGAAACGGGATTTGAGATCACCTGGAAACCTCAGGAAATTTCGGAAGCGGATTTTGACAGATTCATTTCAGAGTTTCTGGATGCGATCGAGTCCAGAGGTCTGATTTTCGGTGGCGGTTGTTCCACCGAAAATACCTGGGAAGGAGTCATTGCCAGGAACAAACGGTATTCCTGCCCGGATGCCGCAGACATGGAATTTGTTTCTGACTGGTTCAAATCCCGGACCGATATCAAGGAATTTACGTTGGGCCATGAAATTGATTTGTGGTATGAGTCCGAATGCTGCTGTGACACCGAGGCATAGATATTTCTGCGACATGTCGGCTGAACCTGAATTTTGCCTGATCTGACTTTTTGTAAAACCCATGCGATGAAACTCCTGGTCTGTGTCAAACAGATTCCCGATCCCGATGCGCCGGTCCGTGTCAATGCAGACAGCAGATGGATCGATATCGATGGCGGTGCATTTGTCATGAACCGCTTCGACGGTTTTGCCCTGGAAGAGGCGCTGCGTGTCCGTGAAGAAATTCCGGACACCTGCATCGATGTCGTGTCCGTGGGACCGGAAAGGGTGGAGGCGGTACTCAGAAGATCACTGGGCATGGGCGCGGATCACGGCGTACATATTTTTACAGAATTCGACGGCTATCTTGACCCGTTTACAACCGCCGCCTGGATTGCCGCATATGCCCGGTCCCGCGATTATGACCTGATCCTGACCGGCGTCATGTCCGGTGATGACATGAACGGCCAGGTGGGCCCTCTGGTGGCCGAAATGCTTCATCTGCCCTGCGCCACCTCCGTCATCTTCCGGCGGATGATGTCTGAATCAGGCCGGATTTATGTTGAACGAGAAATGGAAGGGGGGCTTCGAGATGTACTGGAAATCAAACTCCCGGCGCTTCTGACGTTGCAAAGCGGCATCAACCAGCCGCGCTATCCATCGCTTTCCAAAATGCTTCGGGCCAACAAACATCCACTGGACGTGATACCTTCAGTATCTCTTGAATCGCCGTCCATTCATCTGGCCGTCATGCAGACCACCCTTCCGAAAAAAATGCGTGCGGGACGGATTCTGGAGGGAACACCCCAGGAAAAAGCCTGCCAGCTTCTGGATATCCTGCAACGACATTTAATACCCATTTAGGAGAGATGCGCTTGTTTCAATCCATCGTTGTCATCGCAGAGCATGCCGAAGGGCAGGTGCGCCCGATCACCTATGAACTGGCGGGCTTTGCGCGCACCCTCCAAAAAGAAATGCCATCATCTGACATAAAAATCATCGTGACCGGAGAGCGAATCGATAGCGTGGCTGAAATCATCGCTCGCAAAACGGGACTCGGCGTTTTTTCCATAACCGTTCCGGGTCTGGCCGGCTATCATGCCGAAGTCTATAAAAACATCCTGACCGATGTCCTGACAGACTGGCGGCCTTCGCATGTGTGTGCGGCTCACTCGACCCAGGGCATGGACTTTGCTCCCGGACTGGCCGCTCGGCTCGGTGCTGCCTGTGTCACAGGCATTGAAGCCATTGTGAAGCAGGATGAGAAGCTCTGTTTCCGCAGGGCGGTTTCCGGCGGCAAAATCATGGCAGATGTCTTTGCGGACAGCCCGATGATCCTGCTTGCCGTTCAGCCGGGATGTTTTGCTCCCGCTCCGGCGGATGCGGCGGCTCCCGGACCGGTCAAGCAGTTGAGGATGGAAAGTGCTCCCGAACAGAGTTTTTCCCGCGGGATCATTCGCAAAATCATGCATGCTTCTGCCGTTACCGAAGCCGACGTGATTGTTGCGGCCGGCCGGGGAATCGGAGACAAGCAGTATCTGGATCTGATTTATCGTCTGGCCGCGCTGTTTCCCGAATCCGCTGTCGGCGGATCCCGGATTGTCTGTGACCAGGGCTGGCTGGATTACGCCCAGCAGATCGGCGTGACCGGATGCACGGTCGCTCCGGACCTCTATATCGCCTGCGGAATTTCCGGGGCCATCCAGCATGTTTCCGGCATGCGGGGGTCCGGTTTTGTCGTTTCCATCAATAAGGACTCCAAAGCGGCGGTATTCAACGTATCCGACGTGTGCATCGTCGAAGATCTGACCACCTTCATCCCGATTCTTATCGAAATCCATGAAAAGCGGTGCGCTGCGAAGCTGCAGTGAGTCCTCCGCGCGCCGCCATAAATGCAGTCGCCAGGCGCACTACATCCAGGCTGTAGGGAATGTCCTGATAGGAAACCAGATCCTCTATGGTATGGTAATACGGGTATTCGGCCCAGTCATTTTCAATCAGCAGACAGCCGGGCAGCCGATAATTCAGTAAGGGTTCATGATCGCTGCCCCAATAGCTGGTGCTGACTTCAATTTTGAGCGGGGTATAGGTGGCACAGAGTTGGGCCATTTCATAGAGAACGGCTGCCTGTTCGGCGGTATCATCACTGCCTTCGGCAATGATGCCGTAAACGTTTTGATAATAAGAAATCATATCCAGGATAATAAACCCTGTTATCTCTTTCGACACCCCCATGTCCTTCAAAAGCCTCACCAGGCTTTTACTGCCCAGCAGTCCTTCCTCTTCACCGCTGAATGCAACAAACACGATGGAACGTTCTGTGTTTACGGTCGAAAATATGCGCGCGATTTCCATGAGAGCCGCGACACCGCTGGCATTGTCATTGGCGCCGGGCGCCAGGTTGCAGGCTATCGGACTGGTGGAATCATAATGAGCGCCAATCATCACATATTCCTGGGGGTGTGTGGTGCCTATTTTGATTCCGATCACATTATCACCCGGCCGGCGGTCACAATCTGCGCCACAGAAGGCTCTGAACGTCATGAATTGGGGATTCAGTCCCAGATCGGCAAAATGATTCCGGATCTTGTCCCGTGCGATTTGATTCTCAGGGGAACAGGTGTATCGGGTGGTCGTGTCAGGCGCCAGATCCATTAGATACGCAGCATACTTGTCGGCACTCAGCCTCGCCAACAATGCCGTCACCGCCGGATCGGGTTCAACCCGCTGCGGTGTCATCGTTTTCAGTACCACCCGACTTTCCGTTATCGGTAAAAGCTGTATATCAGGATGATTGGAAAGCGCCTGCGGATTTTTTACGTACGCCAAACGAAAACCGGATCGGGCATACAGGACGCGATAATCGTTGCGCTGATCCATTGGCCGGCGATCCCTCAATACAACCAAATCGGCCAGGGGTATATCGGAAGCTAACACCCTCCCATTGAATACCTGGACCGAGTCCTCCCGAATAACAATGAAATCGTTCCCAAAGGTGAGGACGATCTGACCTTTGGAAGCCAGGGCGCTCTGCTTGTCCTCCTGCAATGCTGAAATAAGATGGACCGTGGCGGCCTGAGCATTCCAGTTCAGGATGCAAACCATAAAAGACGTGAATATGATTCGAATAAGCAGGTTCATCGGGATATGTCCTTTTTGAATAGGGTCTAAAGGCCTAAAAGTTGCCTGGAGGCTTTCTCCAGAATGGTCACGGCAAAGATCAGGGACTGAAATCGCGGATCCCGGGTCTGTCCATGGTAGAACCGGTAATAGATCTGCTGGGCGATAACCGCCAGGCGGAACAGGCCGAATCCGTAATAGAATTCAAAATGATCCACGGACCGGCCGGATAATTTGCTGTAATATGCCACCATCTGCTTCCGGGTCAGCGCGCCTTCCAGATGCGTGGGAAGGGTTTTCATGACCTGCATTTCCGGGGGGTCGCCCGGCTCCACCCAGTATCCCAGGGAACTGCCCAGATCCATGAGTGGGTCACCGATGGTGGCCATTTCCCAGTCCAGTACTCCGATGATGGTTAAGGGGTCGCCGCTGTCCAGAACAATGTTGTCGAATTTGAAATCATTGTGAATGATGCAGGGATGGGGAACGTCCAAGGGTTGGTGAGCGTTCAGCCAGGTCATCACGGACTCGAAATCCGGAGCATCCGGTGTTCGGGCAGCCCGGTAACGGCTGCTCCATCCTTCCACCTGACGCCGGACATATCCTTCGGGTTTGCCAAAGCCTTCCAGCCCGATTTTCCGGTAGTCGAGGGCATGCAGCGCATAATGGGTTTCAACCACTTTCCGGAACAGACGCGTCACCTGGGCCGGTGTCAGGGTCAGGCCGTCAGGCAGATTCCGGCGCAAAATAATCCCCTGAATGCGTTCCATAACATAGAAGGGACAGCCCATGATATTCAATTCTTCGGAAAACGCCAGCGGCTCCGGACAATAGGGATAAAAGGGTTTCAGCGCTTTCAGTATCCGGTATTCCCGTCCCATGTCATGGGCGGATTTGGCTTTGGCGCCAAAGGGGGGCCTGCGCAGAACCATTTCCCTGTTTTCAAATGTAATCAGATATGTCAGATTCGAATGGCCGCCGGGAAATTGTCGGACTGTCATCTTCCCCTCGAGATGCGGGATCGTGTCCCGGAGAAAGGATTCAACCTTTGCGGTATCCAGTTCTTCGCCGCTACGCACGTTCGATGCCTGATCCGTCAATTCCATATTCTCTCCTTTAATAAAACGGACATCGATCCTCTTTCAATAAAAAAGCCTCGATAAATCTTTGAAGATATTCCGCGTATTGATCGACCGTAATGGTATTCCCCGCATATTTTCCCCGTTTCAGATACCAGTCCTGAAGCATGGCCTTGATGATGCTGGCTCCGAGCCGGGGATCATGCAAGTGAAACACGTTTTGATCCTGTCCCTGAATCAGGATATCGCAAATCATTTTTTCCGTTGCCAGTTCACTTTCAACTGCTTTTTGTTTTTCGATCTGGGAAAGGTTTTTGGTTTCCATGAACGAGAAATAAAACCAGGGCTGCATGGCTTCGCTCAGGTACAGGTGGGTAAAGATGGCAGCCTTCAGTTTGCCGGGTGCGGTGGATTCGGACGCAATCCGTTCTTCGACAATTTTCCCGGTAATGGCGCGCCGCTGGTGTTGAAGCATTTCAAGGAGTTCGTCCTTGCTTGAAAAATAATTATAGAGCGCGCCCATGCTCAGCCCGCATTCCTGGCTGAGATCCCGCATACTCATGGATTTGAATCCCTTCTTATTGCTGATTTTAAGAACTGCACCAAAAATATTATCGAGGTTTTTGATTGCCGTTTTTTCTTTCTTGATGCGGATGGAGTGACGGCCAAAAGATCTCTGGGCAGCAAAGGATTCCTGATAAATCTCCATTTTGGAGATATTGACCTGCTGGCAAAATTCGGCGTAAGTCATTGGACTATCCACGTTAATTGGCTTTTTTCCCCGCGTATTTCTTCAGAATCTGGCGGGCCACAGACAGTTTATGCACCTCGTCCGCACCGTCATAAATCCGGCTGGCCCGCTCATGGCGGTACAGAAAGGCGATGATCGTGTCATCGGTCATGCCCAGCCCCCCATGTACCTGAAGCGCTCGGTCGATCACCTTCATCATGGTATTGGCCACCACGTATTTGATCATGGAGATTTCGATTCGAGCCTCTTTGGCGCCTACCTTGTCGAT
>Ga0265593_1000567_pt1 | contig 19740 bp, 15 predicted proteins | sample saktaG_8_FD_190136 | JGI IMG/M metagenome (GOLD analysis project Ga0265593, IMG submission 190136) | Saline water microbial communities from Sakinaw Lake, British Columbia, Canada - sak_2011_5_24_36m | ecosystem: Environmental > Aquatic > Non-marine Saline and Alkaline > Saline ...
TGCTTTTATCGAATTCAGCGCATTGAAAATAAAATGCGGGTTCATCTGGCTTCGGAGCGCATCAAGTTTTAATAACGAGATTTCATTTTCGAACGAAAGCGTTAGCGAATTAAGCTTTTCAGCTTCGTTTTTCTGAAGTGCAATTTTTAATTCGGCAACTTTTTCTTCCAGCTGAACTTCCAGTTCTTTTTGATAGGTATCTTTCAGTACCTGGTTGGCTTGTTGTTCCTCGATAATTTTATTCTGGACATTTATTTTTTCCAGGTAAAGTAGTTTCACTTTATAGCCAAGTCCCAGCATAAAAATAGTGGATTCAATTATGATGCCTATGTAAAAATAGATTATAGGATGATCATCATTAATACTTTCATCTGATTTTGCCAGCGCTATGTATGCAAACACCTGGTAAATTATAACTCCGATAATAATAAAATACTTCAGTTTATAAGGAGTTTTTAAGGTGAAATACAAGGCGGAAATAACAGCGACTGTAATCAAAGGAATAAATCCGAAAGTAAAGAATCTGGTGAAGTAAGCCGGATTCCCCAAAGCGATCGAAAATACAGCCAATGCAAATGAAAAAGCCATTAAAATGTGTAAAAATCGAATCAGTAATCTGGTATATTTTGGGAAATAGGTTTTAAAATCGAGTAACTCTTTGTAAAAGAAGAATAGCAAAGAGTTATAGATTATTTGAATAAACCAGTTAAATGCATAATAGCGGCTATTGAGATAAGCTTCAACAAGATCCTGTGATATTAAAGGACTGTTTTTTAAAAGAAAAACAAACAGAAGAAAATTATATATGCCATAGTAAAAAAAAGCTTTTTGCTTTGTTTGAATGTAAATGAATGAGCATAGCAACGAATATATGATGAGGCCTGAAATCACAAACCCCCATACTATCTGGGCAACTAGATGCATATCAAAACTCATAACTTATCCAGAAAATCAGATTTCTTTTGCCTCGAAACCGGAATTTTTACCATGTTCGAAAGTACCACATATTCATCTGTTTTATGAAACTCTTTTACTTTGTTCAGATTGATAAGGTACGAATTATGAATCCGGAAAAACTGTAGCTGAGCCAGTTTTTCTTCCATAAATTTTAGTTTCTGGGTTAAAACGATCTTCTCTTTATTTTCAAGGAAAATAGTACAGTAATTGCCATCGCTTTCGCAATAGATAATGTCGTCGGGATTCAGGAAAATCATTTTTCCGTCGTTGGTAACATTTATTTTTTTCTGCGAAAGAACAGTGGATTGAAGTATCTTCTCCAGAGAGAGTTCCAGCTTTTCACTAATAGAAACAGAGTTTTTTTGTTGCTCAATTTTAGTAAAGCATGCTATTAAATCATCGGAATCAATGGGTTTTAACAGATAATCGAGCGCGCTTTCTTTTATGGCTTTAATGGCGTATTGATCGAAGGCGGTTGTAATTACAACTGCAAAATTTCGTTTGGGAAACAGCTCCAGGAACTGAAATCCGTCCATATCGGGCATTTCAATATCCAGGAAAACACAGTCCACGGAATTCCGGTTTAAAAAGCTTACAGCATCCGTTGCGCTGGTAAATGTGGCAACGACGTGTACGTTTTTACAGAAATTCTCAATCTCCCATTCCAGGCTTTTTATAGCACTGTGTTCATCGTCGATCAATACTAAATCAATCATAATTCTAAAATATTAATCTATAAATGTATTTCAAATTTCTATAAAAAAGTGATTAAATGTATCAATGGACTTTCTTTACTTACAAACAAACAGTTTTGATGTATGGTTTGCAAATTTCTGATTTTTAGCAGTTTTACAATGATTTAATTGTATAAACCCGAATTATTCCCATTTGCACATTTTTCATAGCCATTCACACAATTCACAATTCTGGTGAATATCATGTACTCTAATTTAGCTGCTGCTGATATATTTCAGCTTCAACTATTATAATTCCGGTTATGAGAAAAAATATCCACAGAATAAAATTAATGGTGCTATTTGTAACACTTTTTATAGTACAAAATTCATTTGCACAAACAACAACAGGTTGCTGGAAATCATTTGCAAGTGGCGAAGATTTTACTTTAGGCATTACGTCTAATGGGCAACTTTGGTCCTGGGGATTCAACAATTTTGCTCAATTAGGACTGGGAACACAGGGCAATACAGTCAATACAAATAAATCTCAGATTGGCACCGATAGCGACTGGAAAGAAGTTGAAGCAGGTATGGGATATGGTTTAGCAATAAAAGAAAACGGAACACTCTGGGCCTGGGGAAGAAATTCCTTTGGGATGCTTGGCGATGGAACAAGTACAACAAGAAAATCTCCGGTACAAATTGGTACAGATACCAATTGGATTAAAATTTCGGCTGGTGTTGTAAATACGTTAGCAATAAAAACCGATGGTACTCTTTGGGCATGGGGCAGGAATAATGAAGGTCAGATTGGTGATGGAACCTTCATAAACAGATTTGCACCGACTCAAATAGGTCTTGATACAGATTGGCTTGAAATTACTACGGGTGAAAGACACTGTATTGCCACAAAGATGAATAGAACTCTTTGGGCCTGGGGTGCATATGACAAGGGTCAATTAGGATTGGGAAATACTTCTTTTGCCAATATAAATATACCCACTCAGGTTGGATCTTCTACCGATTGGAAAATAATTTCTGCAGGCAGAAATTTCAATCTGGCAATCAAAAACGATGGCACGATATGGTCGTGGGGGCAAAATGATTTTGGACAATTAGGGAATGGTTTTTCATTTGGTAGCGTTAATGTTCCCAATCAAATAGGTACTGATACCGATTGGGCAAGTATTGCAGCAGGCGATCTTCATAGCATGGCCTTAAAAACCAACGGAACCAGTTGGGCATGGGGTTCCAATGGCAATGGCAGCAATAGTTCAGGTAGTATAGGCGCAATAGGAGATAGTACAATAATAGATAAGAATATGCCTATACAAACCGGCACGGATACTGATTGGGAAAAGCCAAAAGCGGGTAAGTATTTTTCTTTCTGCCTGAAAAAAGATGGAACGCTTTGGTCTAATGGAGCAAATTTTGCGGGAGAGTTAGGAGATGGAACCCAAGCAGCAAGGCTTTTTCCAATATTGGTAAGTTGCCCGATAAGTCTGATAACCAATTTAACTAACGATAAATCTTATGGATTAGATGTTTATCCTAATCCGGTCAATGATATTTTATTGATCAGAAATGCGAATAACCTATCAATTAAAAGAATATCTGTTTTCGATTTTTCGGGGAAACGTATTCTTACCGTGAATGAAAATACCGATCAGATTAACCTGGAAGGAATAGCAAAAGGAGTTTATGTTTTGCAGATTGTTTCTGAAGGAAAAAGCTACAAAAAGAAAATTATAAAACGATAATGCTCTATCTAAACAATTGTCTATCTAATAATTAACAACAAAAAATCACTAACATTTAAAACCCATAACCATGAAAAAAATCATTACCATAGCACTCTTATTAGCAAGTGTTTTTTCACAGGCCCAGCATTTCGACTGGGTATCTACAGCCGGATATGCCGGTGTTGCAAACAGCTTTTCCGGGGCAATCGCTATTGCACGCGATTCGCAGGGGAATTTATATACGCTGGATGTTGCAAACGGAGCGCAACAATGCCAGGGTGATACCATGCAGCCTATTTCGGGGGCCAACACCACCTTTCTATATAAATTTAACGCAATAGGCAAATTGCAGTACATAAAGCCCATTGGTGTAAATTTCTTTCCCATCAATCTTCAGGTAGGCGAAAATGACAATCTGTATTTGCTGGGAGCTCTTGTAGGAAGCAATAAGTTGAGAGTGAATGACACTCTGATAACCGGTATTGAAAACAGAAACTATATCCTGAAATTTGATGCCAGCGGAAAGTTATTATGGACAGCATTGAATAATGTGAGCTTTGGCGGGCATTCAGCAGCTTGTATGTTGCAGTACTACGACAATCATATTTATTTTCAAACCGGAAACTTATCTATCAGTAAACTGGATACAACCGGAAAATTTATCTCAACCTTAACGGCTGATTCCTTTATCCCCAGTACTGCAATAAATGGTATATATTTTAAAGGTTCGGGTGTTTTTTCAAATGGCGATTTGCTTTTTACTGCTGTTTCGCGGGGCACTTTAAAGTATGATACCATAACTCTTGTCCCCGTTGTTGAACCAGCTTCAGTCTCTTTGCTGATGCTCCGTACTTCCGGAAATTTAACCGTTGCCTGGGCAAAGTATGTAAATGGCGTAGGCGATCCTGCCGAAAACTTTATCCCGGTAACTATTGGTAACGACGACGGAATATATGTTGGGGTGGAAGTGAATACAACCTTAACAGCCGGGACGGATGTAATTACAAATCCTGATCCGGGGTCTACCAATTACACGGATGGGGTATTAAAGTTAAATGAATTCGGAACTCCCATCTGGCTTAAGTCAGTAACAACCAATGCCCATGTATGGAGTGTATTTAATAATCGGGATGGAAGTGGTGTTTTTTGCGGAGGCGATTTTACCGGGAATTTAACATTGGGCAACTTCACTATCAATCCTGTAAAGGGTAGTTCTTTCATAACTAAAATTGCCTATAATGGAACTTTTAAAAATGCATTTGCTTTTGCAGCAGGCCCTGGCTCAAAAGTAAAAAGTATGGCAACCAATGAGCAAGGTGTTTTTTATGTGGGTGGCAAATTATTCAGCCGTACAGCTCCCACTTTCAGTTGTACACCCCGCGTAGCCAATACAGGATTGTATCTGGCGAAATTTACGGAAGATCCTGATGAGGCACCTCAGCCTTCAATAACCCGTTCGGGGATTGAGCTTACCGCATCGCCGGTCTTTAACGAAGGAAGTATTCAATGGTATTTAAATGGAAATGCTATTCCCGGCGCGATACAGCAAACCTATACCGCTGCCGAAAACGGAGATTACACTGTTTCTTATTTTTATTCTTATGATTTTATTCCTTTGTGCATATCCACATCCGCAAAAATGAGTGTTCTGACAGTCGGTTTGTCAGAAAATAAAAGCAACCGGTTTGCAGTGTACCCTAATCCGTTTAAAAGTGAAATATCTCTTGATTTAAAGGAATTTACAAGCCAGACAACCGTTACCGTTTTTGATTACAGCGGCAGGAAATTAGTTGAGAAAGAGATTTCAAATACTTCTCAAAAACTGGATTTAGGATTTTTAAACGATGGCGTTTACATCTTGCAATTCCGGAATCCGGAAGGCGTTTTTACAAAACGGATTGTAAAACAGAAGTAGCGATTTCTGTTTGTTGGATGCAAAGGCTGTCATTTGATTCTGACAGCCTTTGCTTTTTCTGCTATTTTTCACTAAACATCTTCACCTTTATTTCTCCATCAGATTTAACAAATCCCCTGAACATGCCGGAAGTATTGAACGGCATTGCAATATTCCCGTTTTTATCAACAGCAATAATCCCACCTATTCCACCCTGGTTTTTAAGTTTTATCATAACTACTTCATTGGCGGCTTCGGCCAGCGTTGAACCTTTATACTTCATAATTGCTGCAACATCATAGGCAACTACATTCCGGATAAAAAACTCCCCGTGGCCGGTTGCTGAAACCGCGCAGGTATTATTATCGGCATACGTTCCGGCACCTATCACGGGAGTATCGCCGATACGGCCGTATTTTTTAAGAGTCATCCCTCCGGTTGAGGTTGCGGCTGCGAGGTTTCCATATTTATCAACGGCCATACAGCCAACAGTCCCATGTTTTTTATCCATATTGTCCATTGAATCGGCATTGGCTTTTGCTTTCAGATAGGCATCCCAACGGGATTGGGTGAAAAAATAATCAGGTGAAACAATTTCAAGTCCCTGTTCGGATGCAAATGTTTCAGCACCTTTACCGGAAAGCATCACATGGTTTGATTTTCCCATCACGGCCCTTGCTGCAGTGATTGGATTACGAATGGTAGTTACTCCGGCAACAGCGCCTGCAAGTCCGGTTTCGCCATCCATAATGGCCGCATCCATTTCATTTTTGCCTTCGGCATTAAAAACTGCGCCTTTGCCGGCATTAAAGAGCGGGCAATCCTCCATCATTCGCACGCATGACTCAACCGCATCCAGACTGGTTCCGCCGGCTTTCAGAATGGAATCACCGTGCCTGAGAACTTCTGTAAGTTTGGCGTTGAATTCAGAAGCTTTTTCAGCCGGAAGGTTAGCCGGTGTAATATTACCTGCACCTCCGTGAATTACCAATGTATATTTCTCCGAAGGTTGGGCACTGGACGTGTAAGCGAGGAGAAGATAAAGAAAAACGGAAAAAAAGAATCGAGCTTTCATGATAAACAGGCTTTATTGAAATGCATTTGCAACAACCACACTGATTATATATGATTCATAGTGTAACCGGAACAATAAATATTAGCTGAAATTGCTGGAAGGATTGGAGGTCTTAGGTTCATCCGGATCCAATTCGTAATTATGGTCCTTGAGCTTACTGTGTTTCATTCCATAAGCAAAATACAGCACCAGCCCGATAACCAGCCAGATCAGGAAACGCAGCCAGTTTGTTATTCCCAGTTCACTCATCAGGTATAAATTGGTAAGCAATCCCAGCACCGGTATCAGCGACCATTTCCTGAGCACCGCATAAACGGTAGTGACTATGGCTCCTATGATGAAGATAAACATGGGCAGCTGGTTGTGAAACCCTTTTGAAACATGATTGCTTCCGTTAAAAATACCTGCAAAGAATCCGGGATTCGAAAGCCAGATAATAACCAGAATCACTGCCCAAATTGGTAGCAGGTACAACCGGCTGTTAGCATAAGGAACATTAAAGCCCCTTTTATCAACATCGTTGTTGCCTCTCGGATGAAGTATCAAAACTCCGCCCGAAACCAGGATAAACGCAAACAACGTTCCAATGCTTGTTAGATCAGTTACTTCGGTTAGGTTAAGGAAAAGTGCTGGAATGGCAACCAGGAAACCTGTAATTATGGTAGCAAAAGCCGGTGTGCGGTACTTTTTATGAAGCTTTGAGAACCTTGGCGGCAACAGCCCGTCTCGGCTCATGCTCATCCAGATACGTGGCTGTCCGACCTGGAAAACCAGCAAAACTCCGGCCATTGCTATTACGGCTCCAAGTGCAATAACACCTGAGAGTTTAGTCAGATGCAGTTTTTCGAAGGCAAAAGCCAATGGATCCGAAACGCCTAGCTGGCTGAAAGGCACCATCCCTGTAAGGACAAGACTGATAATAACGTACAAAACTGTTGTAATTGCCAGCGCGTAAATCATAGATCGCGGCAAATCGCGGCGTGGATTTTTACATTCCTCGGCAGTGGTGGATATGGCATCAAAACCAATATAGGCAAAGAAGACTCCCGAAACACCTTTCAAAACTCCGCCTATGCCGTTAGGTGCAAATGGACTCCAGTTCTTCGGGTCAACATAAAATGATCCAACGGCTATAACCAACATCAATATCCCGATTTTTATCAGCACCATGATATTGCCGGCCATTTTGGTTTCGTAAATGCCTTTGTATACCAGCCAGGTTATAAAAAAAACAATTCCCAATGCAGGTATATCGGCGATAAGCCGTATGTTTCCGAAATGAGGTGCCGATAACCATGCCTGGTAGGCTTCGCGTAGGTTTGTGTCGAGGCCTGCAATTGTAACTCCCGATTGAAGTTGTTCAGTGGCAAGTTTAAAGCCTTTGGCAGCGCTGAGGTAATCTATAGCAAGGTATTCAGGTATGTTTATGTGAAGCCCGCTCAGCAAGCCTGTAAAATAGCCTGACCACGAAATAGCCACAGCAATATTGCCGATGGCATATTCCATAATAAGGTCCCAGCCGATGATCCATGCAATGAGTTCACCAAAACTTGCATAAGCATATGTGTAAGCGCTTCCGCTGATAGGAATGGCCGAAGCAAACTCAGCGTAACACATGGCCGATAATCCGCAGGCTATGGCTGTAAAAATAAATAATAATGAAACTGCCGGACCGCCACTGGCCGCAGCATTACCGATAGTGCTGAATATCCCGGCACCTATAATAGCGGCAATTCCCATGGCAGTCAGATCCCTCACCCCGAGGCGGCGTTTCATTAAATCAGGATTGCTTTCGTCGGCATGACGAAGGATCATATCAATGGACTTTTTTCGGAAGAGATTTTGCATAGGGCAGAATTACCGGCGTAAATGTAAGGAATAGAAAATTACGCTACCAGCCGGCAGTGCAAGAATTTTTTAACCATTGAGTGTAAAAGATAATAGGACTTTAAATCCTGGCTTAAAAGTACACTTTAACTTAATTTGATTTAAAAACCTGGCAGATAGTTTAAGCCTGCCAGGTTTCTAAATGTAAAGAATACTGTTTCAGCAAATTGCTTTATTACACGAAGATTTCAGATTCCTTAACTCTCAGCTTCGGATGAATTAAAATTTAAAACCAAGTTTAACAAAGTATAAAGCACCGCTGAAGCCCATCTGAACGCTGTCCCAGATGCCCCCGGATTCGGTTAGTGCAGGATCGTGTTTGTCTGGATAGGTGTTTAACAGGTTAACTGATCCGATAGTTAAAGTAAAGTTTTTCAGGTTATAACCAACGGATAAATCTACAGTAACCTTGGAGTTATAGACATCCAATTCTCCGGCATCAACTACGTTATCTCCATTGTCATTCCAGTTGATGAGTTCAACTTTCCCGAACCGTGTAAGTTTTAGGTTGGTAAAGAAATTGTTTTTGGAATAATCAATTCCGAAATTGAACTTGCTTTTAGGCGCTGAAGCGAGTAAAAAATATTGTTCGCGAAGTCCGAAATAGACATATTCTTTCCCCTGTAACTGATCATTGGTATAGATTTTATCAATAACCATATCGTTGAAATTCCCGGCAAACGTGAACCTGAGGTTTTGATGACCCGATAGCAAAACAGAATAACCCAGGATTGCATCCACCCCTTTGGAGGTTGTATTTACAGCATTTGTAAAAAATTGTGCTGCGCCTATATTCAGATTTGTTAGTTCGTCACCAATCACGTCGTCGTCGCTGTAAAAGGAACCGGTAAGTACGATCCTGTCTTTGATCCGGACATAGTAGGCATCAACAGTTAAAGACAAGGATTTTACTTTTGCGGTGAATCCCAGTCCTGCATTTAACGAAACCTCCTGCTTTAATGCCGGGATACCTAATGAGCGGGTGAGCGGACTGTTATTTTTTGCAATAATTTTATCAATTGCCTGCCCGGCGACAATGTCGGTAAAGGTTGTATTGAAATACATCTGAGCCAGCGAAGGTGCCCTGAAACCGGAGCTTAGTGAGCCGCGCAACGAAAAGCCATCAGAAACCTTATACCGGGTGGCAAATTTCCCGTTTAAAGTATTTCCGAAATCGCTGTATTGCTCAAACCGGGCGGCAGCACTGACGACGAACTTCTTCGTAACATCCATTTCAAGGTCAATGTAAGTTCCAAAATTGCTACGCGATTCCCTTAGTTCATTGCTTGGCTGAAAGCCCGGGAAACCCTGGGAGCCGCCAGGGCGAAACGTGGTGTCAATACTGGCGATTTCTTCTCCTTCATAGGTTGTATCTATCGCAAAAACTTTCTGACCGTAGGTTTTATATGAACCTTCTTCACCGGAAACAATCTGGTATTTCTCAACCCGGTATTCAGCACCAAAGGCTACATTTAATCCTTGTGCAACTGTGGGGAATAGTTTGGAGATGTCCAGAGCCGTTGTATTCTGGTTTAATGAAAAGCCGCCGGCATCAAATCGTGTTGGCGATTTGGTTTCTAAGGAAGCATTCAGCGTATTGTCGACGGTATATTGGAAATTATTACCACCGAATGTATTGTTGAAATCCAATTTGAACCCGTTTATTAATGTTTTCATCCCAACAGAAAGTGATTTATCCGTAACAACAGATTGAATCTGCGGATCGAATCCATTCGGGTATATTTCGGTTACATTCCGGCTGTCGTCAGCGGCGCGGCTAAACGCAAATGCATCCGTAAACCGGTAATTATAACCGCCGAACATGTATATTTCAGTTTTCTTTCCGGTACTAAACGATGAATTGAAATAGGTTGCAAAGCTCTCAGAAGCAGCATCCCCGAATTTATCACGATAGACTCCATTTTCATTTTTCGCAGGATCGGCACGGCGGAAAGTATGATCAAGTTTGGCGTAGTCCATAGTCATATTTACAAATCCCTTTTCGCCGATTTTTGTGCCGTAATTTCCATTAAACTGTGTAAGCTGCCCATCGGTTTTTTTAGGTTCTGGCAGCACGTTGTATTCACTTGGTGGGGTGGCATTCCGCACACCGGTTGTCAGACTGCCTGTAAATTCGTCGGTATTCGATTTGAGCACAATATTAATAACCCCGGCAATGGCATCCGAACCATATTGAGCGGCTGCGCCATCGCGTAATATTTCTATGCGGTCGATGGCTGAAATAGGAATGGTATTCAGGTCGGTACCTGTATTCCCTCTGCCACGTGAACCGAAAATATTAATTAAAGATGACTGGTGCCGGCGTTTTCCATTTATAAGTACAAGCGTTTGATCAGGACCAAGGCCACGCAGTGTGGCAGGATCGATATGATCGGCGCCATCGGCACCTGATTGTTTGTTTGAATTAAAAGAAGGTGCAACATATTGAAGCATCTGGTTCACATCCGGTTGTCCCATGGTTGACAACAGGCGGGAAACTTCAATAATATCGACAGGAACAATACTCTCAACTGAGGTCCGGTTTGGTCGCCGCGATCCTACAATTTCAACCCTGTCCAAAATGTTGTTGCTTGTAAACGAGACATCAAGAGATGTTTGTTTCCCGACAGTAATTTCCTGGGCAACTAATCCTACAAAACTGAAAACTATTACAGAGTTTTCGTTCTTGTAATGAACCGAATACTTACCGTTATAATCAGTAAATACGCCATTGGTAGTACCTTTTTCATAGACACTTACTCCTGATACAGGTTGTTTCTGGTCATCAGTAACAATACCTGTCAGCACATTTTGTGCGGATACGATATTTACTGAAATAAGCAATGCGAGGCAAAGTAGAGCTTTTTTCATGAGTTTGATTATTAAGTTTATAACTGGTTGGTTGTAATATCAAATGTAGTTAAATATAATGATATGTAGATATGATAATAAAAATATTTCTTTTTAAGGAGTTTCATTTCAGGAGAGTACTGTTTTTTGTTTTCAAAAAGTATTTCATTGTTCAATTTAAAAGCAACCAAAGTGCTGCTATATAAGCCCAATATTGAATCCTAGATAAGGGTTTTTATCTGTAATGAAAATAATGGAAACAAGGAAATAATTAAAATGGATCGCTTTGATATCACGATCTTTTGGGTATTTAATTTTGCAGTTTTAACACTTCTGACAAAGCCGACCAGGATACAAAAGCAAAAAAGCGCCATGAAACTGACGCTTTATAGAATTCCTTGCAGGAGTAGTGTATTTTTATTTATAAATCTGCATTCACATGCTATTCTTACAAAGGACTGATAGTAATTTCAATTCCACTTTGCATTACCAATTCCATAGGCAATATAGGAATTATCCCGTTTAGATTACCATAAATAGTTAATATAAAAGGCTTTTTAACTGTTGTAAGCATATCAATATCCTTAACCACAAAGTCGACAGAACGATCCGTAGCTGCGATTACCGGGGATGTGGCAATTTCGACTGGTACACCTCCTTCAGGCGTTATTGTAATACGTGCGGAAGTTAACCAATTGATTGTGGCTGATTCGGGTGTTATAAGAGAAAGCTTCATTTTGTAAAAATTGACACGATCCACTAATCCTGTATTTTTGCCGACAATGCTATCGATGTTAATAGCGGGGAATGATTGCGAAAACAACTCGGTTTCAACTTTTAGTTTTGAAAGAAAAGATGAATCAATTGTAACAGGAGTATCTGGTAAGTCGTATTTAATTTTAAAAGTAGTAGCTTCTTTCAACTTATCGCATGATTGCATAAGGATTAATGATATTCCAATGCCCACTAAAAGCAGTAGTGGATTCCAGGATTTTATTTTCATAATGTTAATGTTAAGAATCTTGGTAGATTAATTCAATTGGTGCACTGATAGTTCTATCTGTTAACAACGTTTGGGAAGTATCAAAGTTGTTTTCTACATCTAATTTAGCAGAAATGATATCAGTTATTTATAACATTTTGAAGAATAGGTAACTTTTGAAAACGGATAATAATAAAAAAGCTATCCTCTGTAAATGACAGGATGCCAAACCCCGCAGGCATAAAACCCTGCATGATGGAGTTGAAATGGAAGAGTTTTGAAAGCTATAAAATTCTGAAAGCCGGGCGAAGGCAAATTTTTATTTTGTCATTATATGTTCCGCTGCCCTGATAATCCCATCCAAATCAATTCCACATTCACGGTGCAGTTCTTCAAGAGTTCCCTGTTCAATAAACCTGTCGGGAATTCCAAGTCGGTGAATTGTAGCGTTGTTATAGCTGTTGTCATTGGCAAATTCGGTAACTGCGCTTCCTAAACCGCCAATTATGGATGCATCCTCCAGCGTTATAATTTTACTAAACTGGCTGAACACCAGGTGAAGCAATTCCTCATCCAATGGTTTCAGGAAACGGATATCGTAAAGAGCAGCATCAATATTTTTTCCTACCAGCAGATTGCATGCTTCCACCGCTTCGTTGCCAAGGTGACCGATCGAAATTATTGCTAAATCTTTTCCTTCGCGGATTATTCGTCCTTTCCCTAAAGGTAAAGCAGTAAAAGGTGTCTTCCAGTGTGGCAGCACTCCACGTCCGCGCGGGTACCTTATTGCAAACGGTCCCATGCTATCGAGTTGTGCAGTATACATCATATTGCGCATTTCTTCCTCGTTCATCGGGGAGCAAATCGTGATATTGGGTATTGCCCGTAGGTAAGCCAGGTCGTAAACACCATGATGCGTGGCACCATCTTCCCCAACCAGGCCACCACGGTCGAGGCAAAAAACAACATTTAGATTCTGCAGCGCAACATCGTGAATTACCTGGTCGTAAGCGCGTTGCATGAAACTGGAATATATATTACAGAATGGAATCAATCCGCTTGCAGCCATTCCGGCCGAAAAAGTAACGGCATGTTGCTCCGCGATTCCTACATCAAAAGCACGGTCAGGCATTTTGGCCATCATCAGGTTAAGCGAACACCCTGTAGGCATTGCAGGAGTTACACCTACAATTTTTTCATTCATTTCTGCAAGCTCGATAATAGTTTTCCCGAACACAACCTGGTATTTCGGCGGCTGGTTTTTGCAAACGGTTTCTTTCAGTTCCCCGGTTTCCATATTGAAAATGCCAGGTGCATGAAACAAAGTCTGGTCGCGTTCGGCTTTCTCGTATCCTTTTCCTTTAACGGTTATAACATGAAGCAGTTTTGGGCCGGGAATATTCTGCATATCACGAAGCAAATGCACCAGTTTCACCACATCGTGCCCGTCAACCGGACCGAAATACCTGAATCCAAATGCTTCGAACAGATTGCTTTCCTTTAGCAGCGAAGCTTTTACTGCATTACCTATTTGTTTTACTACTTCTCTGGAATTAGCGCCATAGCGTGTTTTGCCACCCATGAGCCACCATATTTTATTGCGGATCCTGTTGTAGGTGCGTGAGGTAGTAATATCGGTAAGATATTTGGAAATGCCACCTACATTTTTATCGATGGCAATACCGTTATCATTGAGGATAACCAGCAAATTTGCTTTGGAAACGCCTGCATTATTCAAGGCTTCCATAGCCATACCGGCGGTCATGGAACCATCTCCTATTACAGCAATATGCCGCCTGTTCCTGTTTCTCTGTAACTCCGAGGCAACTGCCATTCCCAGAGCTGCCGAAATGCTTGTTGAAGAATGACCGGTTCCGAAAGCATCGTATTCACTTTCCGAAATCCTGGGAAAACCACTTATTCCATTGTAGGATCGGTTTGTGTAAAATATATCCTTCCGGCCGGTAAGAATTTTATGTGCATATGCCTGGTGACCAACATCCCAGATAAGTTTATCTTCGGGTGTATTAAATGCATAGTGAATGGCGGCTGTAAGTTCAACCACGCCAAGACTGGCACCCAGGTGTCCGGGATTACGGGAAATTACTTCAAGTATAAACTGACGCACATCCTTACACACTTGCGGAAGCTCTTCAATCGGGAGTTTACGAAGGTCTGCAGGCGAATCGATATTTGATAACAATGTGCCCTGTGCGGGAGTCATAGTCCGAAATTTGGAGTGTAAAAGTAAGATTTTCCTGCTTAAACGTAGTTGGTTTCCTGTTATTATTGAAGTTATGGAATGTTAACAAAAAACCGGGCTCTGTATTTTGACCCCGGCTTTCTGAATGTCAATTTGTTAGAAAAGATTGTCGTAAACCGCAGAAATCAAATTTCATCAATATTATTCCTGGTTATAAGAATCCCAGCTCGAGCATCCCCATTTCGCTGATCATATTCCGGTCCCATGGTGGCTCAAATGTCAAAGTGATTTTTGCATCGGTAACACCTTCCACGTTTTTAACGGTATCATGTACCTCAATTGGCAGGCTTTCGGCAACCGGGCAATTGGGAGCTGTAAGCGTCATGGTAACGTGTGCGACAAAATCGTCATCAACCAGAATGGTATAAATCAATCCCAGGTCATATATGTTTACAGGAATTTCAGGATCGTAGATGGTTTTGATAACCTGGACAATTCTTTCGGAGATTATATCTTTTTCTATTTGTTTTCTCATGGAGTAATGTGTTAATGTGATAATTAGCTAAAGTGCAAATGCGATAATTAGCTAATGTGTTAATGTGACAATGAATTTATCCTGCAAAAACCTGGTAGATTGTGACAATATTGTAATTACCACATTATCGCATTAATACATTATCACATTTAACTGTTCTTCTCCCTCACCTGGTATGCGAACGCATAAAGTTTTATCTGTTTCACCATCGAAAGCAATCCGTTGCTACGTGTAGGTGACAGGTGTTCCTTCAACCCGATTTTATCAAGGAAAGTAGTTTCTGCTTCAACAATTTCAGCCGGTGTATGGCCGGAGAAAACACGTATAAGCAAATATGCAATTCCTTTCGTAATTACGGCATCGCTGTCGGCAGTAAAATAAATTATGCCATCCTTGTATTCTGAACTTAGCCAAACCCTCGACTGGCAGCCGGTAATAAGGTTAGCATCTGTTTTCTGAGTATCGTCTATCAAAGGGACCGACCTTCCCATTTCAATCAGGTAATTATACTTGTCCATCCAATCGTCGAACTGGTTGAACTCCTTGATCAACTGATCAATTGTTTCGTTAATCGTCATTTTGTTGCAATGTTTTAATCGCAATTACGCAAAAAGGGTTTTCACGCGGTGAATTGCATCTATTAGTTTATCTACTTCCTGACGGGTATTGTAAAACGCCATTGAAGCACGCAAGGTACCATTAATTCCTAAAATATCCATCAAAGGTTGTGTACAATGACTTCCGGTGCGGATGGCAACTCCCAGATGATCCATAATAGTTCCGGCATCAAAAAAATGAATGCCATCGATCAGAAAAGAAATAATTGCTGCTTTGTTTGCGGAAGTACCTATTAGTTTGACTCCTTCAACTTGCTGAAGCCTTTCTGTGGCGTAGTTTAGCAAGTCGTTTTCCTGTGCAGTAATAAAATCCCAGCCCAAGGTATTCATGTAGTCGATGGCAGTGCCAAGGCCCATTACGTCAGCTACATTTGGCGTTCCGGCTTCAAATTTATAAGGAATGTCGTTATACGTGGTTTTTGCAAAAGTAACTTTATCAATCATTTCGCCACCCAACTGGTAAGGCTGCATTTTCTCGAGCCAGGAGGTTTTTCCATATAACCCTCCAATACCCATTGGACCGTACATTTTATGGGCCGAAAAAGCGTAAAAGTCACAATCGAGTTTCTGAACATCAACAGGGCCATGCGATAGTCCCTGGGCACCATCCACAAAAACAGGCACACCTTTATTATGAGCCATTTTTACAATCTCAGCAACAGGATTAATGGTTCCCAACGCATTGGAGATATGGCTTATAGCGACCATTTTGGTGCGGTCGTTCAATAGCTTTTCAAATACATTAAGATCCAGATCTCCGTCGGGTGTTACCGGAATAACTTTCAGCTGAGCTCCTTTTCGCTCGCAGGCAAATTGCCAGGGAACGATATTTGAATGATGCTCAAGTACAGAAACAATAATTTCGTCACCGGCATTCAGAAATGGTTCGCAATAGGAGCAGGCCACAAGGTTAATGGCTTCGGTAGCTCCACGGGTAAAAATAATTTCATCCGAACTGCCTGCATTAACAAATGTTGAAACTTTCTTACGGACATCTTCGAAAGCACCTGTTGCCTGCTGACTCAGATAATGAACGCCACGATGCACATTGGCATTATCATTCCGGTAGTAATTACTTATGGCGTCAATAACAATATTGGGTTTCTGTGTTGTAGCAGCATTGTCAAAATAAACCAAAGGTTTACCATAAATGGTGCGCGACAGAATCGGGAAATCATCCCTGACCGATTGAATTTTTTCTTCTGAAAGTTCGCTCATCACATTTGAGAATCAGATTTTTGACAGATCAATATTAAACTCAACATGTGAGTGCTCATGAGTGCTGCAATTCAAAACACATTGTTCGCATTGAGAAAGTTCGCCGCGCAGACGTTTCTTAACCATATCGTCCATACGCTGACGTAATTCAGGTATCGAAATTTTATTGATTACGTCGGCAGCAAAGGCATACATTAGTAAAATTTTGGCATTTGCTTCGCTGATTCCGCGCGAACGGATATAAAATAATGCCTCTGCATCCAGCTGCCCGATTGTAGCTCCGTGGCTGCACTTTACATCATCGGCATAAATTTCGAGGAATGGTTTGGTGTCGATGCTGGCTTTGTCAGAAAGCAGAATGTTCTTGTTCGTTTGAAAAGCGTTGGTACGTTGTGCATCGCGGTGAACCTTAATGTGACCGTTAAAAACGCCGCTTGCATGATCGTCCAGCACGCCTTTGAAAAGTTCCCGGCTTTCACAATCAGGAGCAGCATGATTGATAAATACCTGGTTGTCAACATGCTGATAACGGTCCATGAGGTAAAGTCCGTAAACTTCAGCGCTGCTGTGGCTTCCGCTCATGGTAACATGCGACAGGTTTCGTATCAAGCCGCCATTCAGGCTTATTGCGTTGGTTGACAATGTACTGCCTTCATCCTGGTGAAAATACATGCTGTTGATGAGCGTGGTATGATCGTCTTTATTTTGCATTTTATAATGATCAAGCGTTGAATTACGCCCGATTTTTACTTCAGTAACCGAGTTGATAAAAGTAACATCATGGTTGATGGAATCGTCGCATTGTACGAGTCGTAAATGGCTGTTTTCGCCTAAAATTACGAGGTTACGTGTATTCAGAAACAGATTTTGCTTAAAGTCCGTTATGTTAACTGTTTGAATATTCTGTTCAACAGTAACATTATCAGGAATATAAATAAAAATTCCGTCCTGCGACATGGCAGTATTTAAAGCGGTAAGACCTTCGGAATTATCATCTGCGTATTTGCCGTAATGCGCAATTATCAACTCAGGATATTTGCTGAAAGCGGCAGCCAGGCTTCCGATAATCATACCATTGGGATAAACATGCAACAGGGTACTCCGGTCAGCATACCAGCCATTGAGTTGGGTCACTAACAAGGTCTCGAAATGCGGAACATCGCATTTGAATATTTTGTCAATATCCAAATCCGGTGAAGGGGCTTCCGGCAAAGCATGATATTCATGATTCAAAGCCCGTGAAAGGTCAGTGCCACGCCATTTTTCGAGAGCAGCATGAGGGAATCCCATATTGCTGAATAACTCAAAAGCTTTCGCACGTTTGGCAGCTACAAAAGGAGTATCATTCAGGGCGATTTCCAGCTGCTTGTCAGCGAAGACACCGCTCAGATATTCTTTGAGGTCGTATATTGTTGAAACTATTGATGCTTCCATAATTACATACTGTTTTTGCTTTCCTGTAATCAGGATTCGCTTCTGATCCATTCGTAGCCTTTTTCTTCCAAAAGTAAGGCAAGTTCTTTCCCACCTGATTTTACGATACGGCCATCGAAAAGAACATGCACAACATCGGGAATAATGTATTCCAGCAAACGCTGGTAATGAGTTATTACAATGGTCGCATTATCTGGACGACGAAGTTTGTTGACACCTGTAGCCACAATGCGGAGTGCATCGATATCAAGTCCCGAATCTGTTTCATCGAGAATAGCCAACGCCGGTTCGAGCATTGCCATCTGGAAAATTTCATTCTTTTTCTTTTCGCCACCTGAAAAACCTTCGTTAACTGAACGGCTGGCTAATTTTTCCTGCAATTCGAGAAGTTGCTTTTTCTCTTCCATCTTTGCCAGAAATTCTACAGCAGGCACAGGATCGAGGCCTTTGTATTTGCGCTGCTCGTTTATAGCGGTACGGAGGAAATTAGTAATTGAAACGCCCGGGATTTCAACAGGATACTGAAATCCAAGAAACAAACCTTCGCAGGCACGTTCTTCGGCTGAAAGGTCCAGGATATTCCTTCCCTTGAAAATAATTTCGCCTTCATTTACTTCATAGCCTTCGCGACCAGCGATAACATAAGCCAATGTGCTTTTACCGGTACCGTTCGGGCCCATAATAGCATGAACCTCTCCGGCTTTTACTTCGAGGTTAATTCCTTTTAAAATCTCTTTCCCTTTGATGGAAACCTTCAGGTTTCGGATACTTAACATATGTAGTATAATGTGTTAATGAGCTAATGAGTTAATGTGATAATGAGCCTGTTCTCAACCTCCGACATCGAACCTCCGATATCTGACATTCTTCCTTATCCAACGCTTCCTTCCAAACTAATTGCTAACAGTTTCTGTGCTTCTACTGCAAATTCCATTGGTAAATGCATAAGTACTTCTTTGGCATATCCGTTTACTATCAGGCCAATTGCACTCTCGGAGCTTATTCCGCGTTGCTTGCAATAAAAAAGCTGATCGTCCGAAATTTTGGAAGTTGTAGCTTCGTGCTCAATGATAGATGTGTGGTTTTCAGCTTTGATATACGGATAAGTATGGGCACCGCATTTATCGCCTAAAAGCAACGAATCGCACTGGGAGAAATTACGCGCATTTTCAGCCCGCTTTATCACTTTTACCAATCCGCGGTAGCTATTGCTGCTATGCCCGGCCGAAATGCCTTTTGATATAATGGTGCTTTTCGTATTTTTTCCAAGATGAATCATTTTGGAGCCTGTATCAGCCTGCTGGAAATTATTGGTGACAGCCACCGAATAAAATTCGCCAATGGAATTGTCGCCCATCAAAACTACACTTGGATATTTCCAGGTAATAGCCGATCCTGTTTCGACCTGTGTCCAGGATATTTTTGAATGGCTGCCTTTGCAGATGCCGCGCTTGGTAACGAAATTATAAATTCCGCCTTCACCTTTTTTATTGCCGGGATACCAGTTTTGAACGGTACTGTATTTTACTTCGGCATCTTTCATGGCAACAATTTCGACAATGGCTGCATGCAACTGGTTTTCATCACGCATTGGCGCTGTACAACCTTCCATGTAACTTACGTATGCACCTTCGTCGGCAATAATCAACGTCCGCTCAAACTGGCCTGT
>Ga0265593_1000568_pt1 | contig 19691 bp, 16 predicted proteins | sample saktaG_8_FD_190136 | JGI IMG/M metagenome (GOLD analysis project Ga0265593, IMG submission 190136) | Saline water microbial communities from Sakinaw Lake, British Columbia, Canada - sak_2011_5_24_36m | ecosystem: Environmental > Aquatic > Non-marine Saline and Alkaline > Saline ...
AATCGATCGAAACTGTGCTCCCATTTTTTTATCTGAAAGGAATTCTGCTTCCGAATTGCATACGTCAACCATCAATGTTTGTCCAGAAATGTCTTTAGCGTGTAATTCCAGTACTAAATCTCCAGCATGACTGATTAGTGGGAGTATTAATGTAGCTATAAATATTGAGTGTTTCATGTGTAATCGTGACGTTTATGACAGATGGATCATATGAGGGCGTAAAGGAGATGGATAGCACTTTGCGACGAAGTGCAGAAAACTAGGAGTGAACTGCCCCCCCCACAGTGGTCATGACCATATATCCCAGCCGCAACGAGTCATACAACAATAATATGCTTTGTAGTTGATTACCTGACAGTAGAGCCATCTTATTCAGAAACTATAAAAACACCCGCAACAATTAGAGCAATACCTACTAATTGATTCCAGTTTAAATTTTCATTTAGTATCCATGATGAACAGAGAGGAATTGTTACGAAAACGAGTGAAGTCATTGGCTGTGCAAAGCTTAAATCCACTTTTGAAATGAGTATAAGCCAAGTGAAAAATGCGAAAAACAAGGCAACAACACCGCCAAGCACAAACGGATTGAATGCTAATCTGACACTGTATTGATAAATGTCGGCAAAACTCCGCGTTGTAAACTCTCCTAGATGCATGACGCCTATTTTGAGAAATATCTGCGCGGAAGTGTCGAGTAAAAGCAGTATTGCGATTAAAATAATGACCTGCCAGCTTAGTTGTGAAGGTAGCCGCATGTTTTATTTAGATTTTTTGTTTAGGGCTTTTAAAGCAGGATCAAAATTGCCATAAGCTAATGCGTGTGCAGCAAGTTTTAATATTGGGTTAATCAATTTATTACGGTGTTTAAATAAAATATGAGTTTGTTCTAGGGTTGCGCCAAAACTTAATTTAGATTCATAGGCCGCTTGCCCACTCTGTAGCGTATGAAATCCATCGCGGATGCACATCTTAATTTTGTAAAGCCAGCTTAACGAATATAAATTTACCTGAGTACTATGCAGATAGTCCATGCCAATATATTTGTCCATGAGTACGCCATTGCCGTGTAGTAGGCAGTTAAAACCAATCAACTTATCCTCAAAGTAATACAGAACAAAACGACATTGCATAGGCATTAAACCCGCTAATGATTCAAAAAAGGCCAAGGTTAGCCTTTCAAATTTAAGTTCACTTTTTTCATAGCAATTGAGGTACAGCTGATATATTTGCTCCAAGTGGGGCGGCAATCCATCATGTTCTTCAATACGCAATTGATCAAACTTTTTGAGTTTGCGGCGTAGATCTTTACGAGTACTCGCACTCAGGGTGGAAATGTAGTCATCCAGATCCTTGAAATTAATTGAGTTCTTGGCCACGGGCATGTTATCTAGGCATGAATAACCTTGCGCTTCTAACAATGGTTGCAGTTGGTTGGTTTCAGCAGCTAAAACATCCTTAAAGGCAATCACGCTTGCACCTTCACGATCAGCAACTTCATTCAACTTTTCAGACAACTGCCTAATCATCTCAGCATCAAGTGGTTGGTCCTTAAAGAATCCGATTTGTGCGGAATCAGTAACTGGTGAGCCTACACATAGCAGACGTACTGTCATCAGGCTTGGCAACCACTGGCTAACACGGCGTGTAATGGCCTTCATGCGACCTTGCACGGTTGTATCAAGGGCGTAATTAGTAATAAATATGGGGGCAATACATACAACGGCTCCCGCTTTTGATACCGAGATGTAGCCTGTTTTGAACCCTTCCACGCACCCTAATTCAAATGCCAGATGATAGCGGTAGCCTTCTAGGGAGTCGGGTAGCAAACGTTGCCAAGTGCATTCGTCATATTTGGCAGCCGTAAACGTGTAATGCGTTTCATAGCTAGGCAGTCTTTCACTAGACGTTGTGAACGCAAGCTGTGTCATTAATTTACTTTTTTCAAGATTAATGCAGCGCCAGTGCCGCCAAAAGCAAATGAATTAGACATCGCATATTCAAGCCTAGTTAAGGTTTTTGATACATTAGGCACGTAATCTAAATCACACTCAGGGTCTGGCTGAGTTAGATTAATTGTTGGCGGCAATTTGTTGTTATAAACAGCAAGCGTGGTGATAATTGATTCAAGTGCTCCCGCAGCCCCCATCAAGTGACCATGCATGGACTTTGTTGAACTTATACTAAGATCATAAGCATGTGAACCGAAGACCTTTTTAATGGCACTCGTTTCAGTAACATCATTTAGCTGGGTTCCTGTACCGTGGGCATTGATATATTGGATGGTATTAATTGCTAAGCCTGAGTCGTTCAGCGCCGCTTGCATGGTGGCCGCCTGCCCATTTACAGATGGCTGTGTTATGTGACCGCAATCATTCGAAGCACCATAACCGACAATCTCAGCAAAGATAGTTGCGCCTCGTGCAATGGCATGTTCGTAAGATTCTAATACTAAAATTGCGGCTCCTTCACCTAGTACTAAGCCAGAACGGTCGACGGAAAAAGGCTTGCAGGAAGCACTTAGATCGTTAGCATCTTGCACAGCAAGCGTTCTAAGTGCTTCCCACGCCTTGATGCTGCCGTAAGTTAATAGCGCCTCACTACCCCCTGCTAACATGACATCGGTATAACCGTGACGTATCAGTCTAGAGGCCTCACCAATCGCAACAGCAGAAGAAGAGCAGGCTGTTGAAAAGGTTAGATTGGGCCCAGTAAGCTGGTGTTCAAGCGCAATGGCTGAGGCTGCCGCATTATACATACTCATCAGCACGGTAAATGGTTTTAGACGACTGGCACCATCACGATAAAGTCTGACATAGCCATCTTCAAGCGATTGTGCTCCGCCCATACCAGTGCCAAGATAAACGCCCATACGCGATTTTAGCTGATCATCTATTACCAGTCCCGCGTTTTTAATTGCCTCTATACTCGTGTACAGCGCCATCTGACTAGTACGGTCAAGCATTGAGTAAGTATGTTTACTAAAATGGTCTGCTGGGTTGAATTGTGCCTGTGCAGCAATTTTACAATCCAACTGGTCGACAAATGGGGCATCAAGTAGCTTAATGCCAGAGACGCCACCAAATACATGCTGCGTTAGATCAGTAATGCTATTACCAAGTGGCGACACTACACTCAAACCAGTAATTACCACCCGCTGCCGTTGTAAAAAATCAGCCATTATTATGCTTGTTCAACAACGAGTCTATGCACTAACGTGGCTACATCCTGCAATGTACTGATATTGATTTGGTCATTAGGCACTTTAATTTTAAAGTGGTCTTCCGCATTAAAAATCAAATCAAAGGTATCCAGCGAATCTAAACCCAGCGCTTGTAGATTGCTATCGGGTTGGATGTTCACCACATCAATGTCCATTTTATCTGCAATCATCTTTGTTAAAACTTGCGAGACTACATCAAGGCTAGGGGGCTGTATTGTCATTATTGCTCATCCTTTTTGATTGCATCTATGCCGATGCTTGAATTTTGCTGCGTAAGTTGAGTTTTTGCGCCTGCTCTTTGCAAAACTGTGCAGCGCGTTTAGCTACATCGTCTTTACGTTTATCAAGCGTAAGCACATGGTAGGTATCATCGACAAAGAATGTTTCTATGGTTTCTGATGTAATATTAGCTTGTGTATAGTGCGCATTTTTAATACTCGCCATGTCATCCTCGGTAGAGTGCACGATCAGGGTAGGCGATATTACATTCTTCAGCGATTTCTTGGCTGCTTTGATTAGACGTACACTTTCCAAAATTACTGTAGCGGGCGTTTTGAAATAGCCAATTTTATCTGCAGCTTGATTATCTCGATTCTCTAAAATCGCATGCACCATCGCACGAACACGCTCATCTTTAATGCCGTAAGGTGCGGTTTCTTCCCATTGGATAAAATATTTGAGTGGCGTATAAAGCACCAACGGTAATAATAGTGTGCGCTTCAGTTTTGATACGTTCCAACCATCGTAAAAAAACGTGGTTGATAGCAAAATCACGCCAGCAACTTGATGGCCTCTTTTTGCGGCAAGCAATAGTGCAATGAGCGCACCCATGGAGAGTCCGGCTACGAACACATGTTCACACTCTTCTTTTAGCGCATCAAATGCCAGCTCAATTGACTGATACCAGTCATGCCACTTAGTCGTAGTCAGCGCTTCGATGGAGGCGCAATGTCCAGCAAGCTCAGGACAGGCTACAGTAAAGCCTTTACGGGCTATTACCTTACCAAATTGTTTCATTTCGGTAGGTGTGCCAGTTAAGCCATGCACCAGCAGTACACCCACACCGCCTTTGCGTTCTATAAAGCCGTTGGGGCCTAACAATGCATCTATGCTCGGTTTCGCTTTATTGTCTGCACTGGTTAGCGCCGACATAATAATAAGATTTTTTGTTTGTATTTCCACTTTTAACTTTTCTCTTAAGGATTCTTGCATAAATAAGGCCCGTGTCATGCGTAATTACCGCCAACAAATAACATGCCCGTGATGATGAGGGCTACGCCTAGCCAGCGCTTGCGGCTAATCCGCTCCTTTAAGAACCAAGCCGAGGCAAGCAGAATGAAAATGTTGTTAACGCTTGAAAGTGGCGCGGCAATATTAAGCGGTGTAATAGATAAAAATGCCAACCAAACAAAGAAATCAAGGACAAAAATAACAAGCCCCGCCAATATTTCTTTACGAGTAAGTGCTTGTTTTATGACTTCCCAATACCCATGCCAGCCGGACAGTGTTGAGTTTGGAAAACGATCCATCCCTTTTTTAAATAAAATATTTCCTAGCGTATATAGCAGCATGGAAATACTAAATAAACTGATGGATTTTAGGCTTAATAACATTTTTTGGTTAATAACATTTGGCATCGCAACCATGTCAGGCGCTGAGAAGGCATTGCCAATTTGATGTTAAAGGCAGCTCGAAAGTGCGCTAAAAAATCAAATTTCGCCATCATACTCTGATTAAAGCCAATATGGCAATGCCTTGCAGGCGTTAGAAACAATTACCTACTGCGCGCCACAGCGTTTAAGTAACGCTTCAAACAATTGAATACCTAAATCAATCTCGTCGTTGCTAATCAATAAAGATGGCGCCAATGTGATCACATTTTTTTGATAGCCACCAATATCCAATACTAATCCATACTGTTTACCATCAATGAAAATATCGCCTTTTAAACCCTCGTTAAACATGCGGTCAGCTAACGCACGGCTTGGCGTATAGCCATCCTCGGTACAAAGTTCAATACGCAAAGCCAAACCAAGTCCGCTCACGTCACCAACGACTTTCCAGCGTGATTTAAGTTCTTGAATGCGCTTGAGAAAGTAAGCGCCACGCTCACGAATTTGCGGCTCAAAGTCGTGCTCTTGTGTCATTTTCATCACCTCAAGTGCCACCGATGTACCTAGCGGATTTGAGGCAAACGTAGAGTGTGTGGTGCCAGGAGGGAATTTTTCAGGGTTAATCAATTCCTCTTTTGCCCAAATGCCAGACAGCGGATTTAAGCCATTGGTAATCGCTTTACCGAATACAAAAATATCAGGCACGATACCAAAGTTTTCCCACGACCATAACTTACCAGTACGGTACACACCCATTTGAATTTCATCAGCAACTAGCAAGATATTGCGCTTCTTAAGGCTCTCTTGCAGCTTTTTCATGTAGCCTTCAGGCGGAATAATATAGCCGCCAGTGCCTTGTACTGGCTCGATGTAAAATGCACCGAATTCGCATTCTTTGGCTTTTTCATCCCAAACTGATTGGTACTCAGTTTCAAATAGCTTTTCAAATTCTTTATGGCAATAAGTATCGCAAGTCTCCACTTTCATGTCATATGGACAGCGGTAGCAATATGGATACGGAACAAAATGCGCGCGGTCAGCAAAGTTGCCAAAACGGCGGCGATAGCGAAAGCTGGAAGTAATGGCAGAGGCGCCTAGTGTGCGTCCGTGATAGCCACCCATAAAAGCAAATTGATGCGTTTTCCCAGTGTGATTACGCACGACCTTGAGTGAATCCTCAACCGCTTGTGCCCCGCCTACATTGAAATGCACGCGGCCTTTTTCACCGTACTTATCTTCCATATACTTGCAAATAATTTCAGCAAGCTCTACTTTTTCTTTATGCAGATACTGGCTTGCCAATTGTGGCAAAGTATCTATTTGTTTTTTTAAAGTATCGCTGATACGCTTGTTTTTATAACCAAAATTCACAGCCGAGTACCACATTTGCCAATCTAGGTAAGGCGTCTTGTTTTCATCAAACAGAAAACTACCTTCGCAACCTTCAAATACCTTAGGAGGGTCAGCATAATTAACGGTATCGCCATGTGAGCAATATTTGTTGTTTTTATCTAGAATTTCAATGATTTTAGCATCCATCAGGCAGACTCTTTCATTCTCAAGGTTAAGCTATATATTTAATTATGGGCTTTTTTTAGTAGTAGCGATTTTACGCTACTTGACGTTTGACAGGGCTGCCACTCGACATTTTTTTAGCAACATCCCATAGTTTAACCACCTCCAATATTTCGGCAAAGGTTTGAAAGCGTCTAAAGGGGATGTTTTCTTGTTCACAGTGGGTGATTAGCTTACCTTTAGCAAATACAATATCAGCGTGTTTAGCTAAACAATAGTCAGACTTCCCATCGCCCACCAACACGATGGGGCCGTTAACATCGGCTGATAATTGCTCGGCAATCTGGCATTTGCATACACCATTACCCGCTTTGCAATCTGAATTGCGAAATGGATAGCTGATAGATACGCCATTTGGTCTAAAATGCAGCTTGTTCGCATATATAGGCATGGTTGGAATCGCCGCATTACGTGTTGCCACATCGATGGCATGATCTAAACCATCGCTCACTATAGCTACTTTAGAAAATTGGCTGATGTATTTATGAAATGGGATAAAGCTAGCATCAAGCTGAATGCTGCGAAAGAAATTCTCAAGCGTCACCTGATCGACTTCCACTAAATCCAATTGCTGCTTCATGCAGTCAACCGCCGTGATATTTCCCTTTAACCATTCTGCTTCAAGGTCTTGCCAGCTATCATCAGCAAAGCGTTCCAGCATTGCATCTACTGTGTCGCCTACAGAAAGCGTGCCATCAAAATCAATTACAAAAAGCATTCGATTCCTTCAATGTTTAGTGATATTTACTTCCAATACCGGGCATAATATATCAAAGCACCTTACAATTAACTTACAGTATTTACGTTAGGCCTGTGCGCAAAATCTAAAACGGCTTTTAATGCGCTATATGAATTTTATTTTTAGGGCAGGTATTGCCGGCAGATGATCTGAATTCGCAAGCAACCTACTTTATTCACATACATTTTAACTTCCTTTCACTCAGAGTTTTTATGCGTATCCTACTAGTTGAAGATGATGCAATTCTCGGCAATGCTACAAGCATCTATTTGCGAAATAGCGGCTATATTGTTGATTGGGCTAAAGATGGTCAACATGCCGATTCAGCCCTACATAGCGAGGTATATGATGCAGTAGTACTAGATTTAGGCTTGCCGCAGATGGATGGCTTTGCCGTTTTGAAAAGATTGCGCGCAAGAAAACAGCAGACCAGTGTGATCATTCTAACCGCACGTGATAGTTTAGAGAATCGCATTGCAGGCTTGGATTTGGGTGCGGACGATTATCTGATCAAACCACTCAAACTCGCTGAATTAGCCGCAAGATTACGCGCTCAGCTTCGCCGCCAACACACGATATTAGCCACTGTTATAGAGTATCCGCCATTAACATGGAATATTAAAGACCGTTTGGTAACCTACCAAAATCAGCCATTTCCACTTTCACCACGGGAATCAAGCTTACTTGAAACCTTATTATTACGCGTTGGCAAGGTAGTAAGTAAAGAAAATCTGATTGAAAACATAAGTGATTGGGACGACAATTTAGGCAAAAATGCGATTGAAGTTTATATGCATCGATTACGTAAAAAATTGTCAAGTATTGGCATTGAAGTACTCACAGTTCGCGGCTTAGGATATATGCTGGATCAGCAGGATAATATGACGAGAGTCAAGTCAGAGATAGGGTCCTAATATAATGCATCGTACTCATGCTTCTTTACAAAAGAAAATACTGAGCTGGTTAATGCCGCTCATGTTGCTACTGATTGTGATCGACAGCACTTTGCTGCATCGGTTAGCAGTCAACGCCCTAGAAAAAGAACTTGATGCGGACCTGCGTAGCTCAGTAGAGGGTATCACTAATTATTTAGAGCGCTCTGGTGTAGATGCACAAGATTTCGAGCTACTAGAAAATGCCAGTAGAATTTTGCTCAATGACAACGTAGACACTATTTTATATAGCGTGACTAATAACAACGGTCTTTTGCTAAGCGGTAGCAAGGATCTTTTTGAGATGACGAAAAATCGCACCTCCAAACTAAAATCTTTTTACTTTTTTGCGGAAATTAACCAGGAGAGATTTAGAGTTGTACGTTCGACCTTTGATTTGACACACCCGCCTGTCCCACAAAAAATTAGCATTCAAGTTGCTGTAACACTTAATCGCCGTAATACACTAGATAACACGATATTAATAGGAGTAGTTGTACCGCAATTGCTATTAGTATTAATTTCCTTCTTGATTATATCGATCAGTATTAAAAAAGGACTGGCGCCCTTAAGTGCTTTACAAAATGCGGTTTCAAAGCGTTCCGAGCAGGATTTGAGCCCCATTGATTTACCTAATATACCAGAAGAGGTTTCTCTAGTTGCAAATTCGGTGAATCACTTGATGAAGCAACTGCAGAATTTAATTTTAGGGCAAAATCAATTCATTGCTGATGCGGCACATCAATTAAGAACGCCGCTTGCAGGAGCTCAGGCTCAGTTAGAGCTGGCAGAACTTGAAACGGACCCCCTCGCTTTAAAATCCATACTGGTTAAAGTCCAGCAGAGTTTAGATCGTTTATTACATACGATTAATCAATTGTTAATTTTAGCAAAAAATCAACCTGAAGCAGTTTCAATGGTGAAAATGGAGACTCTGGATTTAAATGTAATCTCAAAAGAGGTTGCATCAGAGATGGCTCCAACCGCAGTTCAAAAAAACATTGATTTGGGTTTTGAGCAAAGCAAAATGCCCGCCATGATTAAGGGTAATGCCGAGCGGCTTACAGAGCTGTTGTACAATCTGCTTGATAACGCTATTCGCTATACTCAAAACGGAGGGAAGGTGACAGCATCTATCAGCCTAACAGATGCAACGGTTGAATTAAAGGTCACTGATAATGGGCCAGGTATTATTGAGGCAGAGCGAGACAAAGTTTTTGATCGCTTCCATCGTATCGTCGGTTCTGGCGAAGAAGGGAGCGGTCTTGGCTTAGCTATAGTGAAAGAGATTGCGAAATTACATGGTGCTAGGGTTTCTTTTTCTGAAGAAGCTGTGCATCAAGGCCTACAAGTGCTGGTATGCTTCAATCGACATATAAAAAATAAACAATCACTTTAACAATCACTTACTTTTAAAGAGAAACAAGCCCTTTTCGAACATCAATTTCAAGTCATCGATATAGGAAAATACCGCTGGAATTATCAATAAACTCAAAAATGTGGATGTAATTAATCCTCCTATTACTGCAACTGCCATCGGTGAACGAAAGGACGTATCACCTGCACTCCAACCCGCAGCTATAGGTAACATGCCTGCACCCATGGCCATGGTGGTCATTACAATCGGCCGTGCGCGCTTATGGCACGCATCTATAAGGGCGTCAAAGCGGCTTAGGCCGTGCTCACGTTGCGCAAGAATCGCATATTCAACTAATAGAATTGAGTTTTTGGTGGCAATGCCCATCAGCATAACCAAACCTATGAGTGATGGCATTGAAAAGCTCTTGTGCGCAACTAAAAGTGCGACAAAAGCACCGCCAAGTGACAAGGGCAAGGCGACTAAAATCGTCACTGGCTGTAAAAAATCTTTAAACAAGATGACTAACACAACATAAATACACAGTACGCCAGTGAGCATCGCTAAGGCAAAGCTGCCAAATAGCTCAGTTTTTACTTCTGCATCACCAATTTCCACTTGCCTGACACCTGCGGGTAGTTGTTGAAGGCTAGGCAGTTTTTTAACGGCATCTGTCACTTCACCTAAAGTAAGCTTTGCAAGCTCTACTTCAATTTGTACATTACGTGAACGGTCATAGCGGTCTATCACCGCAGGACCGCCCGCCATATTAAAACTGGCTACCTGCGCAAGCATTACTGGGCCTTTAGCGCCTGGCACGGTTAAGTGTTCTAAAATACTTTGATCTTGCTGGGCTGCGTCAGCTAATTGCACAACCACGGGTATTTGCCGTTGGCTTAAATTAAGTTTAGCAAGTGCAGAATCATAGTCACCACTAGTAGCGATACGCAGTGTTTCGCTAATAGCATTGCTTGTTACGCCCAAGTCTGCGGCTTTGCTAAAGTCGGGGCGTACTATCATTTCAGGGCGAATCAGGGTGGCGCTTGAGGCAATGTTGCCGATACCGGGGATGGTGCGTAAATCTTGGGCCACTGTATTTGATGCCTGTTGTAATGCGGTAGAGTCATCACCAGTTAACATGAGTGTATATTTCTCGCCAGAGCCGCCCAAACCAACTTTAGTGCGCACACCTGCAAGATTGAGTAAAGCCTCGCGAATGTGATCTTCTATTAGTTGCTTACGTGGCCTTGAGCCACGTTCATCTAGCAATATTGTGAGTGTGGCTAGTCTAGTTTCTGCTGTGGCAGCTCTAGCCAGCGCATCTGCACCAGCGCTGCCACCACCAATTGCGGTGTAAATGGTTTTTACATGCGCGATATTTTTGATGAGTTGTCGTGCTTCTTCTGCTGATTGTTCTGTTTGTGTGAGTGTGGCGCCAGGCGGTAGTTCTAGATAGACTTGTGTTTGCGAACTGTCATCTGCTGGAATAAAACCTGTGGGCAATAGCGGAATAAGTTTTATCGAACCAAACAAAAACAGCACGGCCGCAATGACGGTAATGAGTCTATGCTGCAAGCACCAACGGCTTAAGCGCAAATAGCCGCGCATGATTAGACCATCTTTAGTCTGTGTATTGTTTGGTTTCAGCAAATAGGCCGACATCATGGGTGTCAGCACACGCGCCACAGCAAGCGAGGCAAAAATTGCAAAAGAAGCGGTCCAACCAAATTGTTTGAAAAACTTACCCGGAATGCCGGTCATGAACGCGGTGGGTAAAAATACGGCAATGAGGGTAAATGTGGTGGCAATGACAGCTAAACCAATCTCATCGGTAGCTTCCATCGCGGCTTGGTAGGGTGTTTTACCCATACGCAAATGCCGCACAATATTTTCAACCTCTACGATGGCGTCATCTACCAAAATTCCGATGACTAACGAAAGTGCCAGAAGCGTTACCACATTGATACTAAAGCCAAAGTTAGCCATGCCTATAAAAGCGGGAATCACGGATAAAGGCAAGGCGACAGCGCAAATGAAAGTGGCACGTAAATTTCGTAGAAATAGCAATACCACCAGCACCGCCAGTAATGCGCCTTCTATCAGCATGGTAAGGGAGGCCGTATATTCGTCTTTAACGGGTTGTACGAAGTTGAATGCTTCAGTGAGTACAATTTCAGGGTGCTTGAGTTTAAGTTCAGCAAAGATCTTTTGTACGCCATCACCCACCTCAATTTCGCTAGCACCTTTGCTACGTGAAATTTCAAAGCCGACGACAGGCTTGCCATCTAGTAAGGCCGCGGAGCGTGGTTCGGCGAACCCATCTCTTACCTTGGCGACTTGGTTGAGTGTAATTTTTCGCCCATCTGACAAGCTAAGTGAGATGTCGCCTATTGCTTCTGCAGAGCTTACCGTGGCGATAGTGCGCATAGCTTGCTCGCTACCGCCTAATTTGGTGTGACCAGCAGCCGCCTCCATTTGGCTTAATCTCAGCTGATGAGAAATGTCAGCCGCAGTGGCATTAAGTGCCTGTAATTCTGTGGGGTTCAGCGCTACTGTGATCTGACGATTGACCCCGCCAACGCGGCTGACTTTACCCAGCCCTTTTACGCCAAGTAGCTTTTTTGTCAGCTCATTATCCACGAACCAAGAGAGCGCTTCAACATCCATATTAGCCGCGCTAATCGTGTAGGATAGCATTGGTGCGCCGGCCACGTTGAGCTTGCTCACTTCGGGGTCGCGTAGGTCGGTTGGCAAATCTGCGCGCACTTGCGATACGGCAGAACGCACATCATCCACGGCTTCCTGCACTGATTTTTCTAGACGAAACTCAACGGTAATGGCCACTACATCATCTTGTATATTGGTGAAAATATGCTTCAAGCCTTGCAAGCTGGCGAGGCTATTTTCAATTTTTCTGGCTACTTCGGTTTCTAGTTGGGCGGGCGATGCCCCAGGTAGTGATGCGGTGACAATCACCGTGGGTAAATCGAGATCAGGAAAGTATTGCACTTTCATGAATTGATAGCTTATCACCCCCGCGAAAGATAGCATCACAAACAACATAATGGCTGGAATCGGGTTTTTAATGCACCAAGCGGAAATGTTCATGCGGCTATTAGGTCTTTATATTAGCTGGGTTTAATGCGCTTATTGTTTAGCACGGGATTTTGTAACAGCGGGTGAAACAACTTTAACGAGATCGTTATCAGATAAAAATGCGCCCCCTGTTGCCACCAACAATTGGTGAGGCGCTAGTCCACTGACAATTTCAACTAAGTTGCCAATACGTCTGCCAGTTTGCACCTTAATTTGTTTGGCAATTTTTTTACCATGACTATCGTTAATGCCAAATACATAAGTAAATCCGTCACGCATTACCAGCGCTTGTTGTGGTAGCGCCAATGTGCTGGATTGCCCCACGATAAATTCACCTTTCGCGAACATACCTGCTTTTGCTGTACTGTTAGCAGGTAAATCCACATAAATAAGTGTATTACGCGTTTGCGTATCTACTGTGGGAGACAGCTTGCGGACTTTGCCTTTGAAGCTTGAGCCATCTGCCGCAGCTACATTGGCTTGCATGCCAACTTTAATGTTTGGCAAATCGGCTGAAATCACCTCGGCACGCCATTCTAGCCTAGCCTGACGTATCAGCTTGAAAAGTTCATCCCCTGTGCCTATCACTGCGCCAACAGTCGCACTACGGGCTGAAATAACACCGCTATCAGGTGAGTAGAGCTTGGTGTTTTTCAGGCGAATTTGTTGTGTAGCAAGCGCTGCTTTAGCTACTTCTACTCTTGCTCTGGCAGTGTCAGAAGCCGTGGTATATTGATCGATCTGCTGGCTGGACATCGCCCCCGTATTTTGTAAAGTACGTGCGCGTTCTGCATTGTTAATGGCCTCTTTACCTTGCGCTTCGGCTTCCATCAGGCTTGCTTTGGCTTGGTTCAGTTCAGCTTCAATAGCTTCAGCGGAAAATTCGGCTAAAAGCTGGCCTTTATTAACCACATCACCTACATTCACCAGCACATTAGTCAGACGTAAGCCATTGACTTCGCTGCCAATAATAGCTTCTTGCCATGCTGCAATATTGCCATTTGCAGAAATTTTAAAGGGCAAGATAGTTTGCTGCGCTTGCGTCAATGTCACTGTCAGCGTGGGCGTAATGCTTGGTGTTTCCTTAGGTTTTTCAGCGTGACAAAAAATTGGTAGCATTAAAAATACAGGTGGAAATAGCAATAAAAATTTGTTAAGTATGCCGCGAACTGACAATTGCTTGAGTGACGATGGCTTGAGTTTGGATGGCATGATTAACCTTATTGTTGAGCTGGCACTTGAACTGGGTTTGGCACTTGAATCTGGTTAGGCGGAGTCTTTACTGAATTGTTCAGCTCGGTTTGCTTAAGGTCGCGGTCGAAAATGAGGATGGGGGTATTGAGCGCTTCTGTCCAACCCCCTCCCATGGCACGATACAGCGATACCCAAGCAAGCGTCTGTTCATTTTTTAATACAAACACATTGGCATGTGCTTGCAAGCTGGCACGGCGGGCTTCTTCTAACTCAAACAAATTCGCTAGATTGGCTTTGTAGCGGATCTCAGTGGCTGCCAATACTACGCTAAAGCCATCTGCGGCTTTGCTGACATCCTCAAGGCGCAGTGCCGCAATGTTTAAGGTAGCCATTGCCTCTTCGACTTCTCGCACGGCATTACGTGCGACACTTTCATAGATGCTTTTCGCTGCTGCGTACTGCGCTTTAGCTGCCGTAATATTTGCCTCACGTAACCCAGCATCAAAAATCGGCAATGATGCAGCGATAGGCCCTACAGCCCAAGTTAAACCATCCAGTGCAGCATGGCGTTGGTTATGTGAAATTTCATTTGCGTAAGAATTGTATGACAAACCTATATTGCCTACCAAACTTAACCTAGGATAGCGCTGCGCTTCGCTTATGGTGATTTCAAAACTTGAAGCGTCCACATTCCGTTCTGCATTCAGCACATCTGGACGCTGCGCAAGTAGATTGGCGGGTATTGTGGGCACATCAATCCCGACAGGCATAGGCACTACACCACTGTTTTTAGCAAGCGCATCTTGCAAAGCCGGTTCTGACATTGCCGTGAGTGCAACCAAGCTTTTGATGATTAACTTGCATTGTAGTGCTTGTTTTTTGAATTGACTGGCCGCCTCCGCCGCCTGTGCCATCGATTGGCTAGCACTTGCAGGCGCTAAAAACCCTGCTTTCGCGGTTAAATCAGATAGTCGTGCAGTTTCATTCGCTGAGTCAGCTTGTTGTTTAGCTAGGGTGCTTAAATTTTCACATAACCTATAGTTAATATACTGTGCCGCAGTTTGCGCTGCAATAATCACGCGTGCTTCATGCCACAAGGCATTACTGCCAACTAATTTTGCTTCCTCTTCATTTTTAGCTGCTTTATTTTTACCCCAAACATCCAGCTCCCAGCTTGCATTTGCGCCTATGCTAGCGTTATTTGAAGTAGGAAACACAAGTCCATTGGGAGTGGAGAGTAATTCACCGCTTCTACTGCGGCCAGCACTTATTTCAGCTGTAAGACTCGGGAGCAGTTGTGAATCTGCAATCGTCACAGCAGTTTGCGCAGCAATGACTCTTGCTTTTGCACTTTCTATATCTGGGCTTACTTTTTGCGCAGATTCAATCAACTGGATTAACAATGGATCATTAAATTGTTGCCACCAATTTGTAAGAGCACTCAATTTTCCATTATGCGCCTGAGTAGCTGGTAGTGGTTCAACCCAGCTCGCTGGCGGCGGCGGGGGATTGAACGTATTCACCGAGATTTGGCCGCAACTTGAAAGCCACAAAATACTTAAAGTAGTCATGCACTGAGCTAAGGGTCGTGTTAAAGATTGTATTTTGAGCATTATACTTCTTAGAAAGACTGCCTATTTTTGAACAACACTATCTATGCAGAGTAGGTCTTGGATTTTGTATAGACGGCGGGTCACTACTGATATATCAATCACCGAACATAGCAGAATAATAACCTTTTTTAACGCAGGTTTCCATTCACTTTAATGGCGTTAGTAGTGTAAATGATCTTTCTTAGTTCTGGCGCATCAGCCTTTGGTATTAAGGCTGAAGTAAATTCTGGTTACATAGTTATTTAAAACTGGTAAAGTCGCTTAAATTAAATAGCAACTCAGGATATTAGCGATGGCTTCACAGGCAGATATAGCACATCATTATGATGTGGATAATGACTTTTTTGCACTTTTTCTAGATAAAAAATATCGTGCATATAGTTGCGGTGTATGGAAGAAAGCCGTTGATTTAGAGCAGGCACAAGAGGACAAGTTTGATAGATTGTGCCGTTACGCCAATGTCGCCCAAGGCCATCACGTCATCGAAATAGGTTGCGGTTGGGGTGGCCTAATGAATACGATTGTGGAGAAATATCCAAACACGCATGTGCATGGACTTACCCTGAGCACGGAACAGTTTGAATTTATCAACAAGGCGCTCAGGCCGAATCTTTCGCTAGAACTACGCTCTTGGCAAGACTATGGGCCGCCTGAGCGCAAGTTTGACTCAATTATTTCCATTGGTGCTTTTGAACACTTCGCTTCATTTGAAGACCAAGCGGCATCGCGCCAGCGAGATATTTATAAAACTTTTTTTGATTGGTGTCTAAGCATCTCTACACCTGATGCGCAAATTGGACTGCAAACGATTGTTATCTCAAGAGCACCTAACACCTTGTCTGAGCTTAGAGATTCTCGATACTTGCTTGATAAAGTATTTCCAGGGTCAGCGCTGCCCTCCATTAGCGATATTCAAGCTGCGATAATTGACAAGTATGAAATTTCAGCAGTAAGTCGCATTGGATTGGATTACGCGCGCACTTTATTTGAATGGAACAAAAGACTAGAACTCCAACAAGAGAAAATCGTTAAGCGTTATGGGCAAGAGCTTTTTGACCATTATCGGATCTATTTTGATGCAGCTCGACGCTGCTTTGAAACAGGCTACGTTGACCTATACCAAGTATCGCTAAGAAGAGTAAAGCCCGTAAGAATATTATCCAAATAGCTTTGGTTAACCTATTAATACCTTTGGATTGCACGCTGTTTGATAGATGAGGTTTGAAAGTTAAAATGGCTGGATATTTAATGATTAAACCCATTTAACATTTTATTAACTCCTATACATTATCACTAGTGTCTGGTTAACTTGTGTCATGCAGTGTTGACGACCAGATATTGTTGCCACGTTATTGACTTGTGTGGCTTCGCCTTCCACCAATGGTTTGAGGTAATGTGGTGCGACTTTCCACTGCGGATGGTCATCGGTTTTCACACCACGGTTTTATGATTGCATTTATAGCTGCTCCCAAAAACAAAGGCATGATAAGCTCACGCATGAGTCAATTTCTGAAAGGAGATTACGATGGCTTACAGTCAAGACTTACGTTAACGCATCCTGTAATTTATACGTCAAGGTGGAGGGCGAACGGAAGCCTCTAAGCATTATGCAATTAGTGAGCGCACCGTATATCGATGGCTGTCTCAACCTACTGACTACCAACCGCAAAAGCCAACAGCCGTCCCGACTAAGCGTTTAAACCCGACCAACAGTTAAAAAAGAGAATCTATGGTTCCACACCTCACTACCGCGCTAAACGGCCCACTTTTATCTTTAGAAAAAAACATGCTCGATGCCATGCCAAAAATCGAGCATTGGTTTCGTACGCAATGGTTAGAGTACGCAGCACCATTTTATGCCAGCGTTGATTTACGCAACTCTGGTTTTAAATTAGCGCCAGTCGATACCAACTTGTTCCCGGGTGGCTTCAATAATCTAAACACGGAGTTTTTAACCTTAAGTGTGCATGCGGCAATGGTGGCTGTGGAAAAAGTCTGCCCTGAAGCGCACCGTTTGCTGATTATTCCAGAAAATCATACGCGCAATACTTACTACTTGCGCAACGTGGTGGAGTTGGTCAATATCCTGAAGCAAGCAGGGCTTGAGGTGAGAGTGGGTTCAATTTCACCTGAAATTACCGAGCCAACAACGCTTGAAACGCAGGATGGCCACACTTTGTTGTTGGAGCCTGTGGTGCGTGTTGGCAATCGTATCAAGCTGATTAACAAAGAGTTAGGTGACTTTGATAGTTGCGCTATTTTGCTGAATAATGATTTATCTGCTGGGATTCCAGAGATTCTTAAAAACCTTGAGCAGAATTTAATTCCGCCGCTGCATGCTGGCTGGAGCACGAGACGAAAATCTCAACACTTTACGGCGTATAACCGCGTGGTCACTGAATTTGCAGCATTGCTGGGCATTGATGAGTGGCTATTGAATCCTTATTTTGATACCTGTGGTGAAATTGATTTTCATGCGCGGACTGGCGAAGATTGCCTCGCCTTAAAAGTTGAGCAACTGTTAGAAAAGATTAAAATAAAATATGCGCAATATGGCGTCACGCAAGTGCCTTTTGTCATTGTAAAAGCCGATGCAGGCACTTACGGCATGGGCATTATGACGGTGAAATCGCCAGATGATGTGCGCGACTTAAACCGTAAAACGCGTAATAAAATGTCTGTGATAAAAGAAGGTTTGCAAGTTTCAGAAGTGATTATTCAAGAGGGTGTTTATACTTTTGAAAGCATTAACGATGCGGTGGCTGAGCCTGTGGTGTACATGATGGATCACTTTGTGATTGGCGGTTTTTACCGTGTGCATACCGATCGTGGCATGGATGAAAACCTGAATGCGCCTGGCTCGCATTTTGTGCCGCTGGCTTTTGCAAAACCTTGCACCTTGCCTGACTGTAAAGGTGAGCCTGATGCTACGCCTAATCGCTTTTATGCTTATGGCGTAGTGGCGCGTTTGGCCTTACTAGCAGCGGCGATTGAGCTGCAAGAACAAGACCCTGCGAACGTGTAGGGCGCGACTGAAAATGACTTTAAAACTACTATTTATACTAGACCCGCTTGAGCGCCTGAACAGCGAAAAAGACACGAGCTTGGCAATCATGCGCGAAGCGAGTAATCGCGGCCATGCATTATTTGTAAGCATGCAACATGACTTATTTTTGCGTGGTGATGTGGCCAAAATCAAGGCTAAGAAATTCACGTTTACCCCGCTCGCCAGCCAGACAGCCTATTCACTAGCCGCTGAGCTTGAATATCTACCCGCGAGCTTTGATGCGGTGATCATGCGTAAAGATCCGCCGTTTGATAATGAGTATTTGTACAGCACCTATTTACTTGAAATTGCCGCCAAGCAAGGCACAAAAGTTTACAACAACCCCAGTGCGATTCGTAGTTGGAATGAGAAACTTTCAGTGACGCGCTTTCCACAATTTGCACCTGAATTTTTAGTGAGCGCCAACAATGATTTAATTCGTGAATTTCTAAACACGCATCAAGACATCGTCGTTAAGCCGCTCGATGGCATGGGCGGTAGCAGTATTTTTCGCCTGGGTTTAAACGACCCCAACATTAGCGTGATACTTGAAACCATCACCAATTTTGGCAGCCGCACGATTATGGCGCAGCGTTATTTAAAAGAGATTCTGCAAGGTGACAAACGCATTATAGTGATTGACGGTACGCCGCTACCCTACGCACTTGCGCGTATTCCAAAAGCTGGCGAAACGCGCGGTAACTTAGCCGCTGGCGGCACTGGCGTAACGCAACTATTGAGCGAACGTGATTTAGAAATCGCTAGCACAGTCGGCAAGGTACTTAAACAAGAAGGCTTGTTTTTAGTTGGCCTAGATGTGATTGGTGAGCATTTAACTGAAATCAACGTCACCAGCCCCACTGGCATGGTAGAAATTGCAAAGCAAACTGCCTGTAAACCAGCGGAAGTATTTTTAGATACTTTAGAAATGTATTAACCGTAAGATTTGGTACAAAACAATTAAGGACACCTCTTTTAATTCAACCTGCCTCTATACAATTTTTAGCGTTGCGGAGCTAGGTAGCAAGCAGGCTTATTCACAGATATTCAGGGTTCAAGCAAACCATCTCTTCACTAAAAAATCGTCTATCATATCCACATGCGTTATTTACTTCTCCTGCTTACACTCTTACTTACCAGTTGCTTCAACGAGCCGCTATATCACAGCCAAAGTTACGTATTTGGCACTTTGGTTGATATTAGTATTTATGGTGAATCCGATGAGCATGCGCGGTTTTTGGCGAATCATATCCTAGATGATTTTCAAAAACTGCATCACCAGCTTCACGCCTGGAAGCCAGTG
>Ga0265593_1000571_pt1 | contig 19530 bp, 21 predicted proteins | sample saktaG_8_FD_190136 | JGI IMG/M metagenome (GOLD analysis project Ga0265593, IMG submission 190136) | Saline water microbial communities from Sakinaw Lake, British Columbia, Canada - sak_2011_5_24_36m | ecosystem: Environmental > Aquatic > Non-marine Saline and Alkaline > Saline ...
AGCAGAACGAAGAAGATAGTAAATATTAACAAAGCTAATTAATTAACACTTAATTATGACGAGGACCAGTCGTCTTTGAGACGACCCAACTCATCAAGCCACCGCCTTTGGCGGGGGTGTACTGACTTGAGTTTATGTCAAACGTCGGGACTCTCTTTGTGCCTTTTTTCCTATTTTTAAGCCTTAAAATAGCAGTCTAGCTAACAAAGTTTATTTCGTATAATTTAACAATGTCTTAAAGCCCATATTTCCCCTTATTGACGACATGCTCCTGGAAAGTTTTTGAGAAAATTGTTTGACCTGTTTTGGGGTCGCTCAAAAAGTAAACATAATCTGTTTTAATCGGATCAAGAGCGGCCAAAATCGAAGCCAGGCTTGGATTCGAAACCGGCCCAGGTGGAAGCCCTTTGTTTTGATAGGTGTTGTATGGCGAATCAATTTTAGTTTCCGCAATTGAATGTTGAAATTTATTAGTGCCCAGTGCATATTCCAAAGTAGCGTCGCTTTGAAGAGGCATCCCATTTTCAAGTCGATTCCAAAACAAACCAGCCACAATTTTTCGATCGCTATCGTTTTTCACTTCTCCTTCAACAATGCTCGCCATCGTAATAAGCTCAAACAAAGATCTATTTTGATTCTTGAAATCACTTTCGATCACATTGAAAACTTTAACAGAAAAATTGTCCAACATTTTTTTGACAATTTCCTCAGCCGAAGCTTCTTTGGAAAAATAATAAGTGTCTGGGAAAAGAAAACCCTCTAAGGTTGCGCTTTTTGGCAAATCACTCAAAAAAGAATACTGCGCTTTTATTGAATCAGACGGACTGTTTGCCAAGCTCGAAAAATCTTGTCCATCAAGTCCATTAGCTGAAAGCCTCTCAGCCATATCCTTGATTGTCCAACCCTCAGGAAAGGTAACTTTCACTCTCATTGGAACAACCTGACCGCCCGTGACAATTCGAGCCGCCTCTGGAATTTGCATCCCCCTTGGAAATTCATAAACTCCCGCAATTATAGAATGAAGCTTGTGAGAATTCCAAAGATAAAAAACAAAATAATACTTTCCGGAAATAATCCCCGCATCGGAAAGTTTTTTTCCAACAACCAAGGCATTATCACCATTTTCTATGGAAATAGTCTTAGCTGGAATAGAAGTTCCTTGTGAGAAATAAATCTTATTGTGCATATAAAAAAAACATCCTCCAAAAAGGACAACCGCCAAAAAAAGAAAGCTGATTTTTCTTCGCGTACTTAGCATTTTTTTAACTTTTAATTCCAACTTAAAAATAACTCTCTTGTGTTTCTATACATTTCACGTTCCACGCTATGCGTTCCACGTTTTACGCCTATATTCCCATCACCTGGACTGTGATATCCCTTTTTCTGGAACCATCAAATTCCAAAGCAAAAATGCTTTGTTTGGAACCTATCATCAACTTGCCTTTTTCAATTGGAATCGTCTGACTGATTCCCAAAAGAAATGACTTACAGTGGGAGTGGCCGTTGCTTCGTCCGTCAGATTTTGAGCTTTTGCGAAGTTCAAACAAGTCGTGGGAATATCGATCATCCATTGGCACAAGTTTATATAAAACTCTCATGAAGTCTTGCATTAACATCGGCTCATTATGATTTATCACAATTCCCATCGTCGTGTGAGGAGCAAAAACCAACAAAGACCCTTCTCTGATTTCAGAAGCGTCAAGCACATCTTGAACCTGAGTGGTAATATCAAAGAATTCAATCTGGGTCTTACTTTCAACTTCTATTTTTTGTTTATAAATTTTCATGTTTATTTTAAATCACGAATCAACTCCAATTTTATCCCGAATAATCCCCAATCCTAATGATTTATATCATTCGTGAATATTAGTGTTAAATTCGTGTTGATTAGCGATTTATATCATCTAAAAACATTGGCCACAACCTTGGCAGCTTGCCGGTTGAGCGCCTCTGGAATTATTTTATCACGAGTTGGTTTTTTTACCAAAGAAGCAAGCGCCTTCGCAGCTTCCAATTTATGCTTGTCAGTGATTTTTTTGACTCGATAATCTAGTGCACCTCGAAAAATTCCAGGAAAAGCCAACACATTATTAATTTGATTCGGATAATCGCTTCTGCCAGTAGCCACAACTATAGCCCCGCCCTTATGAGCTTCTTCTGGCATGATTTCTGGAATTGGATTGCTCATCGCAAAAACTATTGCATCCTTGTTCATCAAGGAAACATCTTTATGAGTGATGAGGTTCGGAGCGCTGACTCCAATAAAAATATCCGCGCCGTTCATTGCATCCTTGAGAAATCCTGTGATATTTTTTTGATTGGTCAGTTTGGCTATTTCCATTTTTGATTCGTTCAAACCACCAACTCGTTCTTTATAAATAATTCCAGTACTATCAACGACCAAAACATTTTTAGCCCCATGCAATAAAAGCAACTTTGTGATTGCCACTCCAGCAGCACCCGCGCCAGAAACCACGATTTTAACTTCCTTGATATTTTTCTTCACCACCTTTAAAGCGTTAATGATCCCAGCCAAAACCACAATGGCAGTTCCGTGCTGATCATCGTGCATCACGGGAATATTCATTTCTGCTTTCAACCTTTCTTCAATTTCAAAACATCTTGGAGCTGAAATGTCTTCCAAATTAATGCCTCCGAAAGTTGGTTCGAGCGCTTTGACTATCCTAATAATTTCTTCAGTGTCTTGAGTTGCCAGCACGATTGGAATCGCATCAACTCCCGCCAATTCCTTGAAAAGCAAAGCTTTTCCTTCCATCACCGGCAAAGCGCCTTCCGGTCCGATGTTTCCCAGACCCAAAACCGCACTTCCATCTGAAACAACTGCTACGGTGTTTCTGCGAATAGTATATTCGAAAGAAAGTTTTTTGTTTTTTGCCACCGCCAAAGAAACTTTGGCAACTCCCGGCGTATACAAAACAGCCAAATTTTCCTTGGTCAATTTTCGCTTGCTCTTCATTTCAATTTTCCCACCCAGCTTTTTCGATAGTTCAATTGGATCCAGCATTTAAATGTTCAATAATCAATAATCAATTTTCAATAAATTCACAATGCATCAATTTTCAAACATTCTAAAATTGAAAATTCATTGTAAATTGAAAATTGGAAATTGGAAATTGGAAATTATTAAATAATAATCTACAAAAAATTTAAGAAATATCAAAAGAATTTATTTCTTTGTTAGTTTCAGTTTCTTATAAACGCTTCCGGCAGCTACTGCTCCTTCGGCAACCGCCGTGATAATTTGACGAAATTTGTTTGAGCCGGTCGTCACGTCACCAGCCGCATAGACATTTTCAACTGCCGTGCTCTGATCTTGAGCCACAATAATATAACCCTGCTCATCAGTTTGAACTCCGAGCTCTTTGGCAACCACGACACCAGGAACAGAACCTATTTCAATAAATACGCCTTGAATCTGAAGTTCTTTCTTTTCACCGCCAGTTTTTTCATAAACGAGACCTTCGACTTTTTCTTCTCCAACCACTTCATCAATTTTTTCAAAACAATCCATTGCGATTTTTCCAGTTTTAACAATCTGTTGCTCCCAAGAAGGTTCAAAAATCTTAGTACCTTCCTTGTAAAGAAGTTGCACACTGTTGGCAAACTCAGCCAAATGAATCGCAGCCGTAGCAGCCGCATCGCCACCACCAATCACTACTACATCTTTGCCCCTGAAAAACATCGCGTCACAAGTCGCGCAATAGGATATCCCCTTTCCAAGAAATTTACTTTCGCCTGGAATATTCATTTTTCTTGGCTTCATTCCAAGTGCAAAAATAATCGATTTGGACTGATATTTCTTGCCGTCTTCCAAGATGATTTCAAATCCATCTTCAATTTTAGCAACCTTGCTAACACTAGCCTCAACAATCACTCCGCCCAAATCTTCGGTTTGCTTGCGAAATTTTTCCATCAGATCTTTGCCTGCGATCGATTCGATGCCAGCGTAATTTTCAATTTCCCAAGCTTCCGTCACCTGTCCGCCAATTTCTGCCCCAATCACCAAATGATTAAGTTTATAACGAGATGCATAAATGGAAGCTCCTAGCCCGGCTGGGCCAGCTCCGATGATTAGAAGATCGTACATATTCATATTTTATATTTATTTATTATGACTAAAAAAATGATTATTACAATGAAAAATTATCCTCGAGTATAAATCAGATAAATTCCGAGCGCCAATATTATGATGCCCGTAACCGAATGAAGCAGACGTAAGTTTTCCTTCCTGATTGCTTCTAATTTTTTCATTTTAACATTGAAAAAATACATCGCCAAAGTGATCAAAATCATCGGCAAAACAAAAACTAGATTATAAAAAATCAACAAGATGATAGTCTTAGCTGGATCAACTTTTTCAGCTAATTTTGCCAAAATAGAAACATACGGTCCACTAGCGCAAGGCACTAAAAATAAACTAACCACAAAACCAACTCCAAAGGCACTCCAGGGGCTTGTAGCGCTACGAATAATTTCCTGCATCTTCGGTCTCCAGGAAAGTGGAACTTCCATAATAAAAAATTTTCCATACCAAAAAACGTCTTTGAAATTTGCCAGTGCAATCAAGATTGCCAAAATCCCAGCACCCAAGGAAAGATATTTTGAGATATTAAAAACCGTAATTGCTTTGTATGCTCCAAAACCCATCAACAAATAGGAAAGAAAAATTGCCAAAGAAAACATAAAACCAGAAAGTAAAGCATAATTTTTTCCTTTAGCCGAAATCACGGTTGCCAAGAGCAAAATCAACACTGCCAACGCGCAAGGGTTAGCCGCGTCAGCCAAAGCAGCTAAGAGCAAAACTAAAAGTGGCACTTCTGTTTTTTTAGAAATGGATTTATCCATAAAACTGTCAATAAATTCATTCGAGGTGCCATTAGAATTTTCAATTGTTTTTTCAAATTGCTCAATGATACTTTGGTCGCCAACAATAAGTTGATCATCAATTATCAAGGCAGGAATGCCAGCGCCATCGATCTTTCCCTTGGCTGTAAAAATTTTGCCCAAAGCTTTCTTGTTCTGCTTTTCATCAAAATTCAATTTTTGAATATCATATTTTTCAAAAAAACCCTGCTGCTTGAAATAAGCCTCAACTTTCTGACAATGCGGACACCAATCAGCATAAAACAAAACTGCCATCTTTTTTTCCTGAGCAAAGGTGCTATTTGGAATCAAAAAAACTATCAGTAACAATAATGAGAAAAATATTTTTTTCATAAGTTTTTTAACTACGACAGATTATTCTAGCATACAAAGACCCACGAATCTACAAATCAGCTACAAATCTACAAATGCGCACCAATTATATTTCCACCTTATATCTACCTTATATCTATTTCATCTCTACTGCATTTCCACTATATTTCTATTCTATTTCTATTTATCTATTTTCCATGCCTCCTGCCCCTTTGCGCATAATCTTCCAGGGCAAGCTCGAACTGCTTTTCGTCAAAATCTGGATAAAATTTTTCCGAAAAGAAAAGCTGGGCGTTGGCGATGTCCCACATCATAAAACCCGCGCTCAAATGAGGTTCGCCTCCTGTTCTAATCAAATAATCCACCAATGGCAAATCCTTGGTCATCAGATATTTTTTCACGGTTTCTTTCGTGATTGACTCTGATGATAATCGGTCTTTTGAAATATTTTTAATTGCTTCCAGCATTTCATCATCCCCACTGTATGCCACAAAAAAATTCAAAATATGTTTTGAATAATTTTTTGTGACCTCCAGTCCCTCGCGCATAATCTTTTTCAAAGAGTCAGGAAACTGCTGTTCCCATTTCCCGATAAAGTTTATTCTGACTTGGTTGTTATGAATATCATCACTCTTGATCAACTTGGCAAAATATTCTTCATAAATGCGCAGCAATTCTTTTTTCTCCAAAAGCGGACGCTTGGTGAGATTTTCAACCGAAGAACCCCAGAGCGAAACGCACTTTACGCCCATGGCTAAAGCTTTTCTGAGAAGCTTCTCAGTGTTTTGAGCACCGGCTTCATGACCTTGCCAAGGATCAAGACCCCTTTCTTTTGCCCAACGCCTGTTTCCATCCGGAACGATGGCGATATGATTTGGCAAACCATTGTTTATAGAATTATTTTGCAACATCATGTTCGATTTAACAGTTTAAAAATATCTCTTAAATTTCTAATATCTAATGATGAATGCATTAAAAGATATTGAAGAAAAATAATAATTAGGCATTAGGCATTAGACATTTGTAATTAAATTTTAAAAGTAAAATTACTTTTAAAATTTCCTCACTTCTTTGACAAATTCTTTCAGCAAATCTTTTTCAGCCACTTTTCTCAAAATTTCCCCCTTTTTCACAATCAGCCCGACTTTACTGCCACCCACAATTGCCAAATCTGCTTCGCGAGCCTCTCCGGGGCCATTAACTACACATCCCATCACTGCTACACGCATATCTTTGTCAATAAAAGCCAGCCTTTCCTCAACTTCTTTCGCCAATGCAATCAAATCAATTTCTGTTCTTCCGCAAGTTGGACAACTTGTCACAGTAATTCCTCTCTTTCGAAGTCCAAGTGCTTTGCAAATTTCCCAAGCTACTCGAATTTCTTCAACTGGATCAGCTGTGAGCGAGACGCGCAGTGTATCTCCGATCCCCTCGTAAAGCAAAATTCCTAAGCCAATTGAGGAAAGCACCGTACCACGAAAAATGGTTCCGGCTTCAGTTACTCCAATGTGCAAAGGATAATTAACTTTTTCGCAAAGCAATCGATAGGCTTGGACCGTGCGATCGACATCAGAAGCTTTAAGCGAAATGACAATGTCGCGGAAATCATATTTTTCCAAAATTGCAATGTGTCTCATCGCCGACTCTACCATCGCTTTGGCAGTCACTTTTCCCTTATATTTTTTCAAAATATCTGTTTCCAATGATCCGCCATTGACTCCAATTCGAATTGGAATTTTTCGTTTCTTGGCTTCAAGCACAACCATTTTGATCTTTTCTTCACTGCCAATATTGCCAGGGTTGATTCGTAATTTGTCAATTCCGCTTTTCATCGCTTCCATCGCCAACTCAGCCGAAAAATGAATATCAGCAACCAGTGGGATTGAAACCTGTTTTTTGATTTTAGCAATAGCTTTAGCCGCAACCAAATCAGGCACAGCCAAACGCACCAGCTCGCAACCAGCTTTTTGAAGCTGTTTGATTTGAGCCACTGTCGCTTTGACGTCGCGCGTGTCAGTGCTACACATTGATTGTATCACAACAGGGGCATCTCCTCCAAGATACAGTTTGCCAATTTTTATTTTTCTGGTCTTTCTTCTTTTTAGCATACCCATCCCTAATCTAATTTTTATTAATCTTGAAATACTAATATGCAAATTAAATATAGCCAACATCTACAAATTAATCTTTAGCTCAACTTCTTTCCGTAAGAAATATCAACCTTTTAACTTTTGGATTTTATTTGACATTAGAAATTAGTCATTAGAAATTTCAAGTTTGCAAATTTAAAGTTCTCTCTCCCTGAGATATTTAGCCAGATCGAGCAAAAAATTTTTTGATTTTGGCATTAGCACAGCTTTTTCAATTTCGTTTTTTCCTTTCTCTAAATACTTTTCAGCCAATTCGCAAGTGCGTTTTTTTGCCTTAGTCTCAATCAAAATATCCTTGAAACGTTTGAGCTCCTGTTGAGTTATGCTCTTTTTTCCCAGAATTTCTTTCAAAAATTTTCTTTCAACCGAATTTACCTTGTTCTTTGCATAAACTACCATCAAAGATTGCTTACCTTCTTGAATGTCTGAAATAACCGATTTGCCAATTTTCTTTTCTTCTCCAAAAACACCCAAAATGTCGTCCTGCAGTTGGAAAGCAATCCCGAGCGCAATAGCATAATCGCTAAGAATTCCAAATGTTTTTTTGTCTTTATTGCCTGCTAGAATGGCGCCCAATTGAAGAGGACCCTGAAAAGTATATTGGGCAGTTTTATTCTCATACATCCGAAGCACCTCATTTTCAATTGCTTTTTCATTGCCCTGAATAGAAATATCTTGGCCCTGTCCGACAACGGTTGCTTGGACCACTTTTTGCAATTGAATCAGGGCTGCAATCGTTTCGCGCTCTCCAAAACCGGCCTGCAAAATGATCTCATTGGCTTTAGCGAAAAGCATATCTCCAACGATAATCGCCACACTATTTCCAAAATGTTCAGCATCTTGTTTTGCCCTTTTCGAGAAAAATTTGTTGACAGTTTCTTCCTGGTGTCTCGAATCTCCTCGATCAATAACGTCATCATGAATCAGAAAAAAAAGATGCAAAAATTCAATCGCACAGGCAACTTTGAGAATCTTTTTTTGTTCTTTTCCTCCAACTCCAGCATAGGCGCATTGCACAAGCGCTCCTCGAATTCTCTTGCCTCCAGCAAGCGCTATTTTCTTGGTTTGTTTGAGAGCCGAAGCGATGAGCTTGTCCTCCTTGCTAGCATCTGCAATCATTGTGTCAAAATAACAACCGAGCTCTTTATCTATGGCACTTTTAAAACCACTCAAAGTTTGTTGAAAATTCATAATTTATCGTTAATATCGCTTAACCTCAGCCATCTTTTCAATTTTTCAATTGTATCATTATAAACAAAAAAGGCAAGGCAAAATCTTGACTTAGTTTGAAAAATAGTTGATAATTGAAATTAAATTCAAACGACACCTTTTCCTTAAAAACAAAACCCCTGGGAGAAAGCTACCATGCCAAGTCAAAAAATTCGCATTGAAGGAACCCTTAGGATGTTGAGAATCTTATATGGGCTTACCGAGGAAGAGATAAAATGCACAACGATCAAAAAAGGCTCCCACGTTGAAGATGCGCTTGTTATAGAAGTGCACAACAAACTCAAAGAGATTATTGAAAAACATTGCCAAAAATCAACAAAAAATAAAAGCATTGAATTTACAAATTCAACAAATGATGGACACTCTCTCATTTTAATAAGACCAAAGGCAAACGGGTATCATTACTGGGATATGATATTTCAAACTATCTTAAAGGGAATATTCAAAGAAAAGGATTCTGCAATCACCTCTCAGAAAAATAGCGTAAAGGATGCTTTGGAAAAGATTCTCAGAAAAGTTAATGCTGATGAAAGCCTGACAAGCAGAATAGTTTTTAAAAGCGGAATATTCCGGGCCAGTATTTTCGTTGAAGATTTGATGATCAGATTCGAAAATGCTGACGCTGAGGTAGTCAAGAAATTGATAGAATCGAAACTACCGGCACTAATTAAGGTCTTGATTCCCAAGAAAAACCAGTAGCGCAAGACGCGCAAAAAAGCCAGCTGTTAAATACAGCCGGCTTTTTTATTTGGTAGCGCTAAGGAGAATCGCTTCTTCGCCCCGACTTGAAACTGGGGCGCTACACACAGAAACTTTCATTACGCCTCACAATCTACTGATTGCTCATTGCCCTGGACAGAGCTGAATGCTCCTACGGTCGCATTCATCTACGCTCACTCATCTCGCCTTCGCTCGATGTTCGCTTCTGTCCGTCATGTCTCTTGCAAATGACATGACCCGTCCGATTCTCTCTTATTGCTAGACAAATTTTAAAGCCCCACAAAATGCGGCTTTAAAAAATTTGTAGCGCTAAGGAGAATCGGACTCCTGTTGCCAGGATGAGAACCTGGTGTCCTAGCCACTAGACGATAGCGCCAATTTAGTTAACTTAGAAAATATAGCATCAAAAAATAAAACAATCAAGACTACTCAAGGCTTCATATATGGTTTATTTTTCCATTGTTTCGTTTGACGACAGAGCAAATTTTTCGCCTGTTTTGGATCTGCCAAAATACCCTCAACAACTTTTTCCATTCGCATTCCTTGCGAACCCTTCACTAAAACGAAATCACCCTTTTTAAGCGTTTTTTCCAAAAAATTTATTGCGTTTTTGTTTCCCATAAAGCGCATAATTCTGTCAGCTGGAAAACTATGAGAAATAAGTTCCCTGTGGGCATCATTCATTCTTTCACCCATCAAGACAACGAGATCTATTTTTGATTGAAAAATCTTTTTGCCAATTTCTCGATGACTGGCATGACTTTGTTGACCCAATTCAAGCATATCCCCCAGCACTGCAATTTTTCTCTCTGATTTCAACTGAGAAAGAGTTTCCAAAGCAGCTAAAGTCGATTCTGGAGAAGCATTATAAGTGTCATCGATAATATGACTGTTGTTTTTGCCTGACAAAAGATTCATTCTCCCAACTGGAGCTTTGAAGTTTTCAAGCGCCTGGGCAATTTCAACAAGATTCATTTTAAAAACGAGTCCCGAAGCAACCGCCGTCAAAGCAGGATAGACATAATGTTGGCCAAGAATATGTTTGAGCCGAATAGGAATATTTTTTCCATCATAGTTCAACTTGAAACTGATTCCATCTGGTCGACCAGACTGATGATAGTTGTATGATGGATTTGAAGCATTTATTTGCGCATCTTGATCTAGCCCAAAAGTCATGATTTGAGCTTTTGTGGAATCCTTCATTTGAAAAGTCAGCTCGTCATCGATGTTAAGCACCGCAAAGCTTGAAGCTTTCAGTGACTTAATGAGCACGCCTTTTTCTTTCGCAATTTTCTCAAGTGTACTGAAATATTCAAGATGACTCGATGAAACATTCGTCACAACCCCAATATAAGGATGGATAAAAGACATAAAATAAGCCATATCTCCTGGACGGTCAACTCCCAATTCAAGCACCAAGATTTCAGGATAAAAAGGATAAACCAAAGTCCAAAGCCATTTCAAAAAAACCCACAACCATCTCAAGATGTTTCTTTCTCCACTTTCAGCGCCGATAATGGTCAAGGGAATTCCAATTTCATTGTTATAGTTTTTTTGATTTTCCCTGACAGAAAACTTTGAAGACAACACCTCAAAAATCGCTGTCTTGGAAGAAGTTTTTCCAACAGAACCCGTAATGGCAACAATGCGAGGTTTGTGCCTTTTCAGGATGGTTTTCGCCATTATCCTTAATATTTTTTCCAAAAATAGAATTTCTTTCGATTTCATAAATATTCCTCAAAAATAAATCAGAAACTAATCGCCAGACGTAATAATTTTTTCACTGCTTGTTTTGGATTTGTCCTTCTTCTCTGTTTTCTTTTTATCACCAGAGGCCACAGGTTCAACTGGCGCAACCGTCACAATCGCCAAAGGATCAACTCCGTTTTGATAAGTCTTATACATCGGACTAGAGGTCGGGTCCTCGGTCGGTTTGACTTTATAGTATTCAAGCAGAAATTTCATAACTTGTCCAAAGGTTGGGGCGGCTGAAGATTCAGCCCATTCAACCCCTCTTGGATTGACTATCTTTACCAAAACCACAAACTGCGGGTCATTTCCGGGTGAATTGATTGGAGCATATCCTCCAAATGAACCGATGTTAACACCCTCCTCATAACCTTTTGCTCCTACCTTTGCAATTTGGGCCGTTCCAGTTTTCCCTCCCACCAAATATCCAGGAACGTCTGCACGCTTTCCATGACCGTTGACAACCACGCTTCGGAGCATTTCGCCCATTTGATCAGCAGTTTTTTTTGACACAACTTGTCTGACTTCCTCGGGCTTGATTTCTTCAATGCGACCATCTTGATAACGTAATTTTTCAACGATTTGAGGCTTCATCAGTTTTCCCCCATTAGCCAATGAGCCATAGGCAGTGGCAAGCTGAATCGGGGTTACTGCAATTCCCTGTCCGAAAGAAGCAGTGAAAAAATTGATGGTCGTTTTCGGATTATTCAAATTAAGCACATTTCCAGCAAGTTCTCCTGGCAAATCAACTCCTGTTTTTTGACCAAAACCAAATCTTTTCACATAATCTGCAAAAAGTTTGTTTCCAACCAATTTTTCAATATAAATAACTCCGGTGTTCAAAGATTTCTCCAGCACTTGAGTCATCGTTTGAACCCCATTGGCTTTCAAATCTGAATTGCGAATGGAATACCCAGCCTCCGTGACGACTCCAGTATCAATGTAAGTTGAAGTCGGCGTTATTTTTTCACTGTCCAGACCGATTGCTTCAGTAAAAGCCTTGAAAACAGAGCCTGATTCATATTGTTCGCTCACGGCTGGATTACTAAAGGTTGAAATATCCTCAGTTTTCGAAAAATCATTTGGATTAAAACTAGGCTGATTTGCCATCGCCAAAATTCTCCCGGATTTAGCATCCATAACCAAAACTGTTCCGCTATCCGCACTGAATTTTTCCATCGCCTGCTTGAGAATCTTTTCAACTTCAAATTGCACTGTGTGATTGATGGTCAAAATCAAATCAACTCCATTTTGAGCAGGGTCGACCTGTCGGTCCGATATTGAAATCCATCTGCCCCTGGAATCACCCTCCTGAGTCAATTTCCCAGATTCTCCTTTCAACTCTTTTTCCCAAAAAGATTCCAAGCCATATCGGCCTTTTTGTTGTTGACCATCCGAACCAACAAAGCCTACCAACTGAGAAGCCAATTCTCCGCCAGGATAATATCTGAAACTTTCAGGTTGTAAATAAACCCCTTTCAAACGAGCCTCTTTAATCTTGGCAACTTCATCATCAGAAAGTTTATGCTTGAGAACCTCAAACATATCCATTTCATCTCCCAATTTTTGCTTTAGAAAATTTTGATCAAGACCAAGTATCGAAGAAAGTTTGCCAGCAGTGTCGTCAAGATCTTTCATCTCACTTGGAACGGCATAAGCCATTTGCAATTGACGATTAACGGCCAACGGATATAGCTCTGAGTCCTCTTGCAAAAAAATTTCTCCGCGATTGGCTGCAATTGCTGTGGTGCTATCATGTTGATTTTCCGCCAAAGCAAAATAATTTTGATATCTCAAAACCTGAAGAACATAAAGTTTTCCAACAATAGCCAGTCCTAAAATCAAAACCAAAAAGGCCAAGCTTTGCAACCTCCACTTCTTTTCAGGAACTGTTTTTTTCTCAATCCTTGGCTTTGTTGTTCTTAACTGTTTCATATCTTTTCAAGCATTTTCCAAGTTATTGAAATCTTCAATTTTTGAATTTTGCCGAAGTGCTTCCGTATGCAACAGTCGGGCTTTCTTCAAGATAAATCACATTTTGCGAGGACACCATATCCATCGTTTTTGAAACATCCTCAATATGATAGAGCGATTTCACTTCAGCTTCCTTGATTTTCAGCGATTCATTTTCATTTTTTTCTTTTGCAATCTCTTTTTCAATCTGTCCGATTGCAATTCCCCTGGTCGCTGTTTGGTTTATCGAATACACATAAAAAACACCGGAAAAAACCGTGCAAGCCAGCACAATAAAAACAGGATTAATGAAACCGGCCACGCTTTGTTTTGGCTGATTTTCTGTTTGTATTTTTCTTTTTGTTTTTGGTTGCCAATTGCAGGATTTTTTCCTGATGACAACAGTTCGATTGGTCATTTCTCGTGGATCCCCCCAGAGAAACAAAAAATTAAGAATGCGACCGATTGTTTCACACTTTTTCAATCACCCTGAGCTTTGCACTTCGAGCTCGAGGATTTTCCGACAGTTCATCTTCGCTAGCCACAATTAACTTGCGAGTAATGATTTTCACAGATGGCTTGTTGTCGCATCTGCATTGTGGAAACTCAGGCGGGCAAATACATCCCCTTGCATTTTCCCTAAACCAATGTTTAACCAAAACGTCTTCACCTGAGTGAAATGTGATCACTGCCAATCGCCCACCAGGCCTCAAAACTTCAACTGCCTGGAAAAGAAGCAAACGAAGAGACTCTAGCTCTTGATTTACTTCCATTCTTAGCGCTTGGAAGGTCTTAGTAGCACAATGGATTTTTTTTCGCCTATATGCTCCTGGCACAGCTGATTCAATAATCGAAACCAACTCTGGTGTTCGTGTTATTTTCTTCTGCTCGCGGGTTGCCACGATTTTTCTGGCAATTGAACCTGCATATTGTTCATCGCCATATTGACGCAAAACTCTTGAAAGCTCTTCCTGAGAATATTCATTGATCACAGTCTCCGCGGTCAATTGACCACTTTTGTCCATGCGCATGTCCAAAGGAGCATCTCCTATGAAGCTGATTCCCCTATCAGCGTCAGCGAGTTGATCAGAAGAAATTCCCAAATCGGCCAAAATTGCATCCACACTTTCGAATCCCAACGAAGCCAGGCTATCTTTTAGTGTTGAAAAATTCTTGTTGACCAAAAAAATTTCAGCCTTTGAATTTTCAATACTTCCTGATTTCAATTGTTTTTCAAATCTTTTGATGGCATCGATATCTTGATCAAATGCGATCAATTTTCCACTTTCTCCAATTTTTTCAAGAACCAATTTACTATGTCCACCACCGCCCAAAGTCGCATCAACCACAACCATTCCATTTTTCAAATTCAAGGTTTCAACAGTCTGATCAAGCAACACGGTTTTGTGAATAGTCTGCATTAATTTCCAATTTTCAATTTCCAATTTTCAATTTTCATTCAATTATCAATGTATTAAATTTTCAAAATTGAAAATTCATTGTGAATTGTAAATTGTGAATTGTGAATTGTAAATTTTCTTAGTAGATTCCCAGCTTGCCGAGTTGTTCTGCAATTTCATCACTGCTTTCTTCAGCTTTGCCTTTATAAGTCTTCCATTTCGTTTCATCCCAGATTTCCAAGCGGTTGAAAAGTCCTGCCACCGTCACTGAGCGATCAAGCCCTGCATATTCTTTCAAATATTCCGGCAACAAAATTCTTCCTTGACTATCAACATCACTATCGACTGCGCCAGCCAACATCAAACGAACAAAACTTCTGGTTGACGATTCCCCCATCGGCAACGTTCCCAATTTTTCAGCCAAATCTTTCCAGGTCTTGATCGGATAGACAAACAAACATTTGTCCAAGCCGCGAGTCACCACCACTCTGGCTCCAAGTTCCTTGCGGAATTTTGAAGGAAGCGCTAAGCGCTTTTTTGGATCGACACTATGCTGATATTCTCCGATAAACATAAATGATATGATGCTAATTTGCGAATAAATACCAATCTACTAATTACTAATGGCTATGCTATTAAAATATATTCGCAATTCATGGATTAGTATTTATTAGTGGATTAGCATAACCTCTTAATTCCCCACTTCATTCCACTTCACCACATCTTAATGTAATTTTACTCCACCAGCCTTCACGCGTCAACACTTTTTCAAACACAAAAAAATGGCTATCTTTAGCCATAAAATAAAGTTATCCACAGATGCTTTTGACTTTAAAAACAAAAGCAAGGATTTCCCCTTGCTTTCAAAAAATATTCATAAAAAAAGATTTCTATTGCCCAGAAACGTTTGTCGGATTTTCTTCAACTGGTTTTATCTCTGAATCTACAATCGAATCACCAGCCTGCTCTTCGGTTGATTGATCTTGCACTTTGCAAGTTGGATCTTCAGCTGAATTGCAACTAGCACTTTCTTCGGCAACAGGATTGTCAATGACATATTGCACCGGGTCATTGCATTGATCGCTTTCTTGCTTTGTTTGCAAATCACACAATATTTCTTCACAGTCTTTCTCATTTTCTCCGCAAACAAATGGCTGGCAACTTTCATCCTTAGGATCACAAAGTGGAATTTTTCCAGCGTTTCTTTTGACGATTTTGTAATACGAAGTGTCTTTCACTTCATCTCCAGTGCATTCTTCAACAGTCAGATCGCAATGATACACAAAACATTTTTCAGTCGTAGGGTCACAATCGACTTGCGATTCGATGTTATAATCATGTCTCAGCATAATTCGATAATAAGCAAATCCGATTGATGATGCAATCAACATAAAAAAAACAACAAAAAAAATTTTAGATTTCTTATCCATAAAAACTTTTTAATAAATACGCCTTATTATTATTCTAACACAAAAAACGATCTTCAAAAAATTACGAATATTTTGAAGATGGCAACAGCAACATTTTTCTATGGTGCAACTTCTCTCCATCCATTATTTTTTATTTTAAGCAGGCAACCTTGACATTCAACTGGCAGAAAATTACACGCTGACGCTCCAAGGTTAGTGACGCATTCAGTCAATGGACGACTTTCGGTGGTTCCACAGCTGTTCAGTGCAATACAAACAGCTTTTTGATTGTTGGTTTTACCGCAATTAAAAGTTTGTGAGCAATCAAGCTCGCCCTGGGGTGAGCATAAATAACTGGTATAAATTAAAGCTTTTGTACCAGTGCAGAGGCCGCCACAACCATCTGGAAAAGTTGAACCTACGCAATGAGAACTTGCAGTTGAACAATCAGGAGCGCAACAGGCTTGAGTATTACAAGCTTGAGTTGTTGATCCAACACAATTAGCCCCACCATTGGCAGGAGTTGGATTGGTGCAAGTACGCGTTTGCGTTCCGCCACCACAAGAAGCCGAACAAGCGGACCAAGCGGACCAACCACCATCGACTGGGGTTACGCAAGTATTTTCTTTTGAAATAAGAAGAATACCATAAAGATAATACTTAACATCATATCCGAATTGACCAACCGGACAAGAACAGGTTTTAGCAGTGAAAACTAAATTAACAAAAGGCATAAAACAAGTACCTGAAGTACATTGCCCTTTAACGGTGCTTAGAAATGGAACGGGGAGACAAAATGGTATAGCCGCTTGAGTCGGAGAAGCTAGTGAAAGAAAAGCGATTGAGAATAAAAGTGACCAAAAAAATTTATTACGCATATTTTCTTGTTTTTATTTTTAAAACAGATTTGATCTTGCATCTTTACACGTGTTTCATTATACCACAAAAATCAAATACGAAAAAACCCCCGCGAAGTGCGAGGGTTTTTGACTAAACCAAACTTTCCAAAAATGGAAACTATTTCAAAACGACGGTTGCGCCAGCTTCTTCAAGTTTCTTTTTGATTTCTTCTGCTTGAGCCTTGGCAACTTTTTCTTTGATAACTTTTGGAGCTGCATCAACAAGGTCTTTCGCTTCTTTCAATCCAAGACCGGTGATTTCGCGAACAGCCTTAATCACGTTGATCTTTTGAGCACCAGCTGAAGTCAATTCAACATCGAAATCTGATTTTTCTTCAACAGCTTCTGCAGCTGCAGCTGGAGCTGCTCCCATCATCATTGGAGCGGCTGCGCTAACACCGAATTTTTCTTCCAGAACTTTAACAAGTTCAGAAAGATCAAGCACGCTCATCTTTTCGATCTCTGCAACAAGTTTTTCAAATTTTGCAGGAACCACTACTTCCTTTTTTTCTTCAGACATAATAACAGCTTTTCAGGCATTAACTTTTCAGCTTTTCAGCTTAAAAACCAAAACCCAAAATAATAAATTATAAAAATTAAACTTAATTCTAACGCAACTTCCTTAGAAGCTAATAAGCTAATGCCTAAAAAGCTAACCTAGGCTTTTTGCTCTTTAACAGCATTAAGCACTTGAACCAAACCTCGCAAATTGCCAGCCAAAACATTGACGAAACCTGACACTGGAGCGTTGAGCGTTCCAACCAATTGTCCAAGCAATTGCTCTTTTGATGGAATTTTGGCTAAAGCTTTCACTTGCTCCGCATCCATCAATTGGCTTCCCAGAGTTCCTCCGAGAACTTTCAAGTTCTCATTAGTCTTGGCAAATTCATCGATGATTTTTGCGCCTGAAACTTCGTCAGCGTTGGAAAGTGACAAAGCGATCTGTCCTTCCATACCTGCGATGTCTGCGCCTTCGATTCCTGCGTTTTTGAGCGCAATGTCGATAAGCGTCTTTCTGACAACCACATATTGCACATCAGAGGCTCGCAAGGTTCTTTTTAGGGTTGTTACATCCTTGACCTTAAGACCTTTGAAGTCAACAAACACTGCCGACTTGGCTGCCTTGATTTTCTCTGTAAGCTCTTTGACAAGCTCATGCTTTTGATTTCTTGTTAACATGATTATATTTTTCACTAATCCACACGAATCTTTTCACTAATACTCACTAATGCTTTCCATTCGAGATTATTCGAGTTAAATTCGGATTGATTTGCGATTTATATAATTAAAAAACCTGCGTTTCCGCAGATCGACCTTTGTCACCACAAAAACATTTTCAAAAATGCTATTGCGGTTCCTCGACAGGACTTAAACTTTTTATGGTTGCCTGTTGTCTGCGGAAAATACTATTCTATTGTTATATCTAAAAATTCAATCTTCTTGATTAGGCAGCTACGGGAGTTTCAACTTCTGCTGCTTTTTCCTCAACTTTTTCCTCTGACACTGCAACTTCTTCAACTTTCTCAGCAACAGCAGGCTTTGTCTCGGCTTCAACGGAAGCTTCTTCAACTACTGGGGGTTTTGGTCTTTCCATCTTCACTGCGCGTTTCTTTCCTTCAATCACACCTTCTTTGATGCAAAGATTGTATACGCTATCAGAAACCTGCGCGCCTTTGCCAATCCATTCTTTGATCTTATCAGCCTTAAGCACAGCCTTCTTTTGATGTGGGTCATAACTTCCTAAAACTGCGATGTGTTTGCCAGTCGGAGTCATAGTGTGCTGTTGAAGCACGATTCTGAATTGAGCCTTATTCTTCCTTCCAACTCTTGAAAATCTAATAGTCAACATAATTTCCTTCTTTATTACGAATAAATTATCAGGTATCAAAAATGCCTGTTTTTAGCCACAATTTGGCTGATTTTTAGTACCTATCCAATATACGGCTTATTGAACTTTTTGTCAACACTATAGAAAGATTTTAGTAAAACAATTGAAAATAAAAATGCCCAGATTTTTGCACATGTGCGCGAAAATCTGGGCGATTCTTTAAAAACATTATTGGATTGTTCCGACTTCTTCATTGGAAAGATCAAGAACGCCAATACCGTCGGCAGGGATAAATTTCCATTGAAATTTGATTTTTATCCCCTTGCTTTGCAAAGTTCTCTCAACCTCTTTTCTGATACCATCCCCCTTTACGAGAATTGAAACCCCGCCATCCAGATAAATATAGAATATATAATATCCGTTTTTCTTGTTGGGAAAACTTTCGATCAATTTGTTAAGATAAGAGATCCTTTTTTCGATGCTCCAGCGATCGTCAAGATAAAAGGTCCCTCTAGCAAAGAGTGCGTCCTTGCTTTTATTAACATAATTCGTAGCCAGCCTCATATCAGCAGCATCCTCTTCCGTTATTCCTCTTTCTTTGGCTATATTAGGATCAACCCAGTAGAAATTCTGAAATTCATCCAGAATCGGTCTTTCGAGTTTTGCGCTGGCCTGAACAGAAAAAAGTGAAATAAGGAGGACGACAGTCGTTCCAATGATTCCAATAGAAAACATTTTTTCATTTTTTTAATGGAAGCGAGACAGAAGAATTGCCTCTGGGTTTTTGATGATGACAACGAACCAATAATAACTTCTTACAATATCATCCTTTCAGCTTGATGTCAAGTCTTTGTACAGGATGAGTACATAGGTGACAAGTCGTTAAATTGCATAGGTGTCTGATATGCGAGAGCTTCATGGGGTCTTTTGAAATTGTATTCAATAAGCCATTCAGTTAACTTGGGGTTGAACACC
>Ga0265593_1000574_pt1 | contig 19410 bp, 13 predicted proteins | sample saktaG_8_FD_190136 | JGI IMG/M metagenome (GOLD analysis project Ga0265593, IMG submission 190136) | Saline water microbial communities from Sakinaw Lake, British Columbia, Canada - sak_2011_5_24_36m | ecosystem: Environmental > Aquatic > Non-marine Saline and Alkaline > Saline ...
GAAAACCCCTGTTTGCACAATACCGGCATTGTAAAACGCGCGATGCAAGGCATAACCAGCCGTGTTAGCAGTGGCAACATCAGCGTAATTACTGTAATCTTTAATATCAACGATATTGATAGCCAAACCATTACTTCCAGTGCCGATCTTGTAATAAAAGGCCGGCACCCAGCACATAACCGAGCCATCGGTGTACTGATAATTGCCGTAGTTTGCAGAAGCGGTATCATCTGTGCCGGTCATCTTTGCAAAACCAGACGGCAGGTTTTTACAAAGTCCTACGCCAAAACCTTGGGCGCCTGCTGTACCAATGGTGCTACTCACAAAAAAAGCGCTCTTATCCAGCTTATCATTATTCAAGTTGGTAAAGTTGGCATCGATTTCAGAGCTAGTAAGCTCCGAACCTTTAACTGACCTAAGCGTTAATGTACTCATCTTAGTTATCTATTTGGAAAGTTAAAGCACCAGCAGCAAAGCTAGGGGTAGTGCCGTTGGTAATGGTTCTAGCATTAGTTAAAGCGGAATAGATAAGTAAGTTACCGCCAGTAGCAGCGTCCCAGATACCAAGGCTTGTCACAGTGCCCCAGTCAGCCGTAGCCGCAGGAAATTGAATAGACGCTGTATTAGCCGTTGTACCAGTGGTTGTCGTTACATCCCAGTTAGTATCTAATGGGTTACGGGCAACCCTAGCATAAGAGCCCCCTGCTACTTCAGTGACTGTCCCCGCTTCACCATCGGTTAGCGTAGTAATTAAGCCAACATATAAGGCCGAAGGTTTCGCAAAAGAAGCGGTGCGAAAGATGTGATTGATTAGATTATTTTCGGTATAGTTTGTTAATGCAGTCATGTTGTCTCCCGACAAGGTTGATAAGTGTTTGCTCCGATAACTTATAGCAGTATAACCACTATAAGTCGTCGATTATTATGTACTTGATTTTACTCCTCGTTGGCTAATAATTGATTCGCATAACGGCGCATTTCTTTAGGCGCAGTCTTCAACAAACGATCCCTAGAGCTTAGGCGCATTTGCTTCACTCGTCTGACTATCTGGCTATGGCTAATCCTAATCGGCGTATCAGGGTTCTTGTCATTCCAATCTTTCAATAAGGCCCCCGCCTCTTTAACCTTGTCTTGATCTTTTTCATTAAGCCCTTGCGCCCATAGGCCAGCAATATCTGACTCCACCGATTTGGTTAATTGCACATCTTGAGTTAAGTATCGTTCTGCTCTGCGTTGCTCCGCTACGGAAGAGGGTTGTAAGCCTATCGCTTTAAACAGCGCGTCGGTAGCGTCGGTATTGACTATCTTCTTACCGCGCACATCCTTATATTGTCCAGATTGCAGCATATCAAGCCCTTGCCAAGCATCCGACATAGCTTTAGGTACGATAGCCTTACCGATAGCCGATAATTTATTGCCTAAACCCTGTCTAGTCTGAGCGGCGTCAAACGCATCCATGCCTTTAGTCAACAAGCCGCCCACTGGGCCAACAAATTCCGCTATATCCCGTGTTTTATTAGTCTCTGAGCGTTTAAATAAGGCCGAACCGGGTATTAAATTACCAGCACCTAAGCGTTGAGAGAGATCAACAGGCAAGCCAGCAGAAACACCATGCAACATATAATTAGCCGCCGTCTTGCCTACCATATCCGACAAAGCGGATTGCTTCCATGACTTAGTATTTGTGTTGTAGCCCAGTCCCTGACCTATGCTATCAATAATATCATCGGCATCATCATCACCCGGCAAACCCGAAAGGCCCGATAGCACAATTAAAATACCCAGCGCAATTAAGCGTTCTTTTGGGGGTAGTTGTTTCAGGAACTCAAGGTAATTAATACTAAAGGTCTTGAAGGTAAAGACCATTGAGCCCACCGTTGACCTAGCCCAATTAGGCCGCGCAGACTTATTGTAAATAAACTGCGTATCATTGACGGCTTTAGCGGCAAAGGCAAAAGCATCAGGTTTATTGGTTTCTTTCGCCAAGGTGTAGGCCGCAATAAAAGCCACTCGTCGGTTATAACTTTCAGCAAGTGAGAATAACGACCCCCACGCCTTAGTCAGCGGTCTTAATAGTTGAGATTGAATAATGCCGGTTCGCATCGATTCACCATAAAGCATGTGCAGCTCTTGTGGCTCAGTCACGCCTTCTTCACCAGCAAGTTTTAATGCCTTGCCTAAATCGCCACTGATAGCCCCGCTTTTCAGTGCGGCCAACTTCATAGCCTTAGCCATTATTCTAGCGACTTGTTGAGTCTCGCCAAACTGATGCAGGTAAGGGGTAGTGGTAGTCAGTGTTTGCGTTAAATTCACCATCGCTGAGGCAACAGACCCGCCTAGATACCAAGTAAATAACAGTCCTCTAATCGCCGCGCCCTTTTCTGTGGGGTTTTGCACATAGTTATAGAGATTAACGGCCTCATCAAGCACGTCCCCTTTAGCTTTCGGTATATCCGTAATGGCCTTGACCATATCACCTAAATGAATGTTTTTAGCGCAGGCTTTCGCATTGCTGGTAATGAATGACGCCAAGACCCGTTGTGGATCAGCCGCAAAGCCGGGCATTTTCTTCCTATGGATTAAACGCTTCAAGGCCGAACGATTATTGACAGCCGATTTAAGATATTCTTGAAAGGCCGCGTCCTTATCGACATTCATCAGCTTAGCAAAGACCTCCATTGTTTCAGGGGTAATGCCTTTAAACAACTGCCAATCCTGCTGTGACATAATGCCTTTAGCAATAGTAGCCTCTGGGTATTCGCTTTGCATAGCCGCCCCCATTTCATTAGCCTCTGCTTGGCTTTCAAACAGACCGAAGAAGAGGCGCTTTTCTGTGCCGTCAGCTAAGGTTTCGTTGACATCCAGCGTGTACTGACCAAAGCGCATTAATGGCGCATAACCTTGATCTTGTAGCTTTTTAATTTGCTCAGCTTTATTGATGAATGACTTACCTATATTGGGGTCGTCATCAACTTGATCAGCATAAAAACTAGCGGTATCCTTAAGGCTTAGGCTCTCATTAGCAGGCACTAGGCTCAAGGCCTTAGCCTCCCTGAGCATTTCAGATTTAGCTAAGTCATCCATCGACTTGTTGATCGCTGCAAAGAACTCATGGTACATGGTGCGTTGCTTAGGCGAGTAGCCCTGAGCGACTAACTCCGCCTCAGTAAGTGGCTTGTCATCTAAGGTGGTTTGAAAAATCGCCTGACCAATCGCCTTCGCGTCTTTGTTACGCTTCCAACCTTGAGCCTTAATGATCTCATTGCTGACAGATTTTAGCCCCTCTAGCTTGGGTAGTAATGACTGCGCCATATCTGCCGCTGCATTTGCGAACTTAGCCGTACTCTCCTCCATTGCCATAGACGCCTCAAAGACCTTTTTAAAATGGCTGTCAACGGTTGCTTTATGCGCCTGAGTACCGATAGTGTTATGCCACCAGTTAAAGGTCTTAGAGCTATCGGTATGATTAGCAATGAATTGTCTAGCTTGGTCGGCTAGGCCGGCCATTGACTTAGGTGCAGGTGTGTTGGTTGGGGTTGAGCGGCTGAATGGTTCACTATTGTTATCATTGACTCTATTAAACTGAATGGAATTGCTACCAGTCCCCGCATATGAATCTTGATTTCTAATTTTGTGCAGTAAGTATGCTAAATCTGATGGAGTAAACCCATCAATATTTACTCGCGTATTTTTAACTATATTATGATAACCATTGTCTCTTAACCACGATCTAAGGAATCCATAAAACTCACGTAAAGCACGCTGTATTTTTTGTGGAAGCTTCTCATAAGCTCTACGTCCTTCGGCTTCTGCTAAGAACTCATCCATGATATATAGTATTCTTTTAGGCCCTCGTGGTATCTTAAGTGCCTGTTTACGAACTGTAGTAAGATTGATACCTAAACCTTCTGCAAGCGTATTAATAGCGCCAATACCACCCATTTGAGTATAAAGTTTATTGAGTTCTGCGCTTAATTTAATGCCTTGTGGATCAGACTTATCTCCGTGTAAAATTTGATGGATATGCTCATGTAGCAGATTTTCTTCTACTTCTTCTTTAGACCGGATATTACTTTGGACAATATAAATCTTACCCTGATAATTAACGCCGGTTATGCGGTCATTGGTATCTTGATCGTTATAGCCTTGTTTCTCTGCTTCTTCTTGAATCGCCCTAGGAAGATCATCAAACCTAGGTACAACAAACACTGTATTTCGGTTAATATGCACTGGATAGCGTGCGCCGACCCGATCAATGATGTTTTCCATGTCACTAAGACTAACACCGCCAGCGACACTACCCTTATCGCTATGCCTAGAGAATAAAGGCGCATAGCCATCAGGTCTAGCAATATTATCCATACGAATAAAGATGCCTCCATCACGTTTCCACGCATATTTATCAAACTTTTGAGCCTCTGCAAGATCAATGTTCTTAGCGATTACCCCATGCAGAACCTTACCTTTCTTAGTGGTATAGGTTGTTTCTGGTTCATCGGTAATATACTTATCACCAGTAGCATTAGCTGATGTGTTGGCGGTTTGTTTTGGGGCTTCTTCTTTTTGCTCCGTAACATTTCTAGGCTGTACCGTTAAATCTTCAATACGGTTAAATAATTCATTAATGTCGCTGGTATTAGATAGGTCAATATTCCTTGAGTGGATATTTTTAGCGTCGTCATTAGATGCTCTATCAATAACCACAATGCGCGTTTTAACTTGAGTGCCGGCCCGTTCAAAAGTACAAGTAGGCAAGCTTATATTGGCAACTAAATACAATCCTTCAACGCCCTTAGCGCCTTTGTCATCCCCGTAAATCCACTTATCAAAACGCTTATCAGCAGTGCCGCCCTCTGGTATCAAGGCTACTACACGACCATTCATAGGTAGGTGCTTAGTGGCTTTGTCTAAATGTTCGATAGCTACTTTACCGCCCACACCAAAAGGGGGGTTCATAACAATAGTGTTGTATTTGTTATGAATATCTAAGTCCTCGAAGTTTATGCGCTTAACCTCGCCATCGAACACCATAGCCAACCTTGAACTTAATTCACCACTTGGCTCAATGGCGGTAGTCTTTGCATCATCCCTAAAGAATCTTGCAATAGCGCCATGTCCCGCGCTAGGTTCAAGCATTGAATCACCTGTCCTAGCATCAGCAAGTTGGGCCATTAGCCAACCTACTGGTTCAGGCGTAGCAAAGTAATCCTTACCTTCGGCTGATTTGTTTCTTGAGGTTTTCTTGCCTTGACCAAAATAATAAGTCTTGGCTCGATCAAACTCAGTAATGGCAGAAGCGGCTGCTTGGTCAATCGATTTACCGCCTTTCCCTTCGCCTTCAAACCCAGCGGGGTAGGTGTCGCTATCTTGAAAAGCATCAACAAACGATTGCTTTAAGGCTCTTGCGCCTTCACCTGCTGCCAAGTTTTCAGCGGTGGAGGCTCGTTGTGCAATCGTTGTAGCAAACGCCCAACGCTCCCAACTTGTGCCGGTATTTAAGTATCTAAACAGCGCGTCAGATTGTTGGCCCACACGATAAATTCGCCCCTCTTGCTGTATGGCCGTTGTGGGTTGAGTCGGCAAGCCTAGATTTATTAAGACGCGCTGATGCTTGCCTGTTGTATCATGGAACGATACACCCTCTTTAGCACTCGCAGACTGCACTAAGATTAGATTCTTACCTGAATCATCCTCATTAAACTGTTTAATGATTTTCGCGCGGTCACTACCTGATACGCTGCCGTTATAAATCATCACGCCATCACCAAAGGCATGTTTAAATAACTCAATCGGTGATGGCAGTACGTCAAACTCATGAACAACATCAGTAAACTTGGTATTAAACGCGCTTATTTGTGCGTTTAACTCTGGGTCTATGGTCATGTTAAATATAAAGGGATTCTTTACGCCGCCTTTTTTATAGTCGTGAAAGACAAGAACCTTTCGGCCTAAGGCTAAATGCTCGCCGACAATATTAACGGACTCTCGCGCTTTCAGGGCTTCCAGCATAAAGCGGCGCTGCAAGTAGTCGAACTTATCTTTCAATAGGTCAGATAATAAATCGTACTTTTGCACTCTGATCCAATCAAAGGCTTCATCAATGCGCCTACCCATGACGGAATCAACTAAGACAAACTTTCTATCATAATCAAAGTTGACATCAAGTGACCTAAACGACAGTGCGCCAGATTTTCTAAGCGTGGCGTTGAACTGCCTTTCCATAAGGCCAGTGTCTACTTTGGCATCCGGTCTAGTCAGCTTGTTGTAACGCATACGATAACCAAAATGATTCATAAAAAAATGATCTTGGTCGTTGCCAGAATTATAGCCGCCGCTATCCCTACCATTGCCATAATGGAATAAATAACCTTCCGCATAATCCACGGTCTTGATATAAGCAAAGGGTGTAGCTGACAGAAAAACAACCTTGGGGCTTTTGCTAGTCTTTAATTTTGCAAATTCCTCCTTTGCACTGTCTAGGGTCTTGTTGTACTTGTCCTGCATTTTTTCGTAATGCTTGTCGGCCTTGTTCTTTACAGCATCCGGTACGTCATCGGCTCTAGTGGTTTTATAGTCGGTTCGCGCGATATTTAACTCTGCCACCTCCTTAGCATACTTGGCATTGAACCATGCGTAAAAGCCTCTGTCATGATAAGTAATGCCACGTAAAGTATTTAAAGCATCCGTAGCTGTGCCGTCTTCATTCATTAAGAGCTTATGTGATTCGTCAGTTACTACTAAATCCCACTCTCTTGAGGGTAAGCTTTTATTCATGCCGAAGTTGGCATAGGTTGCTATAACAACCCCTTTACCGCTTAGTCTAGTATTCTTTAGGCGGGTGATAGCTAAATCAAAATGTCTATTAGCCGCGACTACCCATTGATTAGCAATATCAACGGAGGGTACGACAATCATAATGTTCGTCTTACCTTGAAGTGCAAGGCGCTTAATGATGCCTAATGCGCTGTAGGTCTTGCCTGTGCCCGTGCCGTTAGTAAATAAAACCCCCTTATGTCCGGCTAGGCGCTTTTCAGCAAAGAGTACATCCGCTTGTTGCCCATGATTCAGTATAGGCAAGGTAGCGGCTATACTCCCTGCATCCGCAGGCGTTACAGTTCTGGAGGTAGCAGGCGCTTCGTTTCTTTGTTCAACCAGAGCTTTAACTGCTGGGTCTGCTTCAAGTCTAGCTTGTATTCCTCCGTTGCTAACATTACCGCTTCGTTCACTGTCAGCAACTCCGGTAGGCAGTTCCGTAGATAAGGTTGGTTGCTCTGTTGAATGTACCTGCTGATCGCTTGGTTCTCTATCAAGAGCGGCAGGGTTAGCTGTATCGCTACTATGAGCGTCGAGCTTAACCCCTGATTGCGTAGAACGTCCGCGTGCTGTTCCAGCGCTTTCGTTAGCTGCTGGTCGTTCATCTTGAACAGATCCCGAAACATCGAGGTCTTGAGTTCCTGTGTTTTGGCTATTTGATTCCAAATAGGTGTTGGGGCTTGGTGCATGTTCTTTCTCTCCGTTGTCAATACTGGCACTGCTCGTCATACCCTTATTATCAAAAGTAGGGTAATGCCTAACACTCTCGTAAAATGATCTAAGATAAGGCTTAATCGCCTCACCTAGATCATCAATCATAGCCTTAGTGTATGATGAAAAATCACGCGCTCCGGCTTCAATATGATACCCAGCAAGGGTAATTCCCGCTTGTACTATTTCAGGGTCTAGGCCACTATTGAGCTGCCCTAGCTTGCTTTTAAGTAAGGCTCTTGCTTTATCGGCTGCTGATTCAGTAAAGACTTTATTTGATTTACCGTAATTACCTGTCGCTGCATCCCCTTTAGCCTGACCCATTTGTGCTTTAAGGTCTGCCATGTCAGAATTAGTTGCATCAGGTTTCTTTTCATCTACCGATTTAATATACTCTTGCTCAGCATCTTTTAGTTGCTTCTCTAGCTTACTAACTTGGCTATCAACTCTCGCATCACCAATACGACCGTTGTCTTTTTGCTGTTTATATAAAGATTCTAGGATAGGCGATAAGGTATCGTGTAAGTCCCTGTATTCTTTGTAAGCAGAGTTAGTTGTGTCTACATTAGCAATGGCTTGGCTAGATTCTGGGCTTTGTTGGGTAGGTGCTTTATAGTTACTGACTAATTCAGCTAAGGCTTTATTAGCATCTGGGAATAAATCCTTATGTTCTTCAAAATGACTTATATCCCCTGTTTCAGCTACTTGATGAGCAGCATCATCGGCAGTAAAAACGGTTAGACGCATTTTACGCAAACGATTTTCAGCTACTTTATGTTTTTCTATAGCGTCTACTTTGTCTTTAAGATTAACATCACCGTTTACCTTATTTTTCTCAATAGCATTAGCCAATATTCTGACATTCGTTTTCTGGTTTTTTATTTGATCTTCAGTAAAGGTAAAGTCATCAGGTAAACTATTTTTATTTGTTTGATCGTCGCTTGCTAAATCACCTGTTTCTGGCAGTTTATCTACGGTTTCTGTGGCCTGTGTATTTGATGGTTGCTTGATAGCTTCAGCATGCGCGTCTCGCTCTGCAATTAACGAAAGCAATCTATTATTAGCATTTCTATACGCATCCATTTGAATGCCCATAGGTACAGCTCCGCCTGACTTTAATTTTGCATCATTTATTTTCTGTGCAGCTGCAACTTTCTTGTTGAGTTGATTAAGTTTCTCTTGGTCTGCTGTAGGTTGTAGACTATTTTCAATGTTAAATTTTAATTTTGCTGCGTGATATTCATTTGCGCTATTAAAATCTTCTGCTTTTGGCGCTACTTCTTGCGCTGATACATCGGGTCCAGTCTTGCCCACTGTAGGCGTAATCTCATTTCCGCGAGTAACTGTTGCGTTGTCCACTGGGACTGGGCTACTTTGCTGGGTGTCATTAGCTGCTTTTGTTTCATTACTAATAAATTCTTCTGTTGGTGGTAAATCCCTGCGCAATATCGCAAAACCACCTGACACGTTACCGCCATTCTCTATGTGGTTAATGCCATCATCAAGCGACTCTTTCTGATAAGGGGTGATATGCTCGCTGTTAATAGCCGCTTTTGCCCTAGCTAAGATATTAACGTCAGTATTGCTATCGGCCTCTATCGCAGTATTTAAGTGTGCTTGATAAGCCTTGCCATAGGCATGTACGGCTTTAGTGACTTGCTGTTTACCATCTGTGTCACCGATATAAAACTTGCCGCCATCTTCGCTAAACTGGGTAGCCTCGCTAACATTATCCGCCACAAAGCCTCTAACCGATAAGCCGCCCAATGATTTAATAGCGTTATCAAATATCTTATTGGGTAATTGAGTTTGGGTATTTTTAGCGGCTATCTCATGAGGGGTCGTAGCTTGGCTTGATAGTGGTTGTGAAACTGCTTTCGTGACCTGATCGTTCGATTCATCCACTGCTGGGCTCGGTGATGGATTAACCACGTCACCACTCTTGGGAACTTCCACTTGTCCTGTAGTATTTTCACTAGCAATATCCTGTCTTAATATGGGTGTCGGTAAGCGTTTGCCGGTAATGATAGAGTGCTTAGGGAGCGCCTCCTTATCGCTGTCTAAATCTGCTTGTAATACCTGAAAGGCTTTACCATTATTGTCAGTAACCTTTACGTAAGGGCTTTCTTCTGGTGCTATCTCGGAAACTTCATTAGACACTTGACTATCAAGACTCTGATCACTCGGCCCAGATGCTTGTTGCGATTGTTCTTGTAGAGCAGGAGTGCTAGTTGACTGGTCATGGTTTAGTCCTGTTGTTGGAGTGCTGTCACTTGCGCCTGTAGGTGTTCCAGCGCGTTCTGCATCGCTTCTATGATCTGTAGTAGGTAAAGGTGGTTCTGTGCGTCCATTATCTTGCGGGTTATCTCTGTAAAAATCGTGTTCGTTGGCTAATGAAGGTAGCCTGTCAGCGTCTTCGGCTTGTGCTTGATTAAGCAGGTTACTATGAGTCTCTAAGCGGTTTTTCTCTAGGTCTGTTAAGTCGGTATTGTTATAACCTTGTCTGCCTAGCTCTGCTGAAAAGGCCGCACCTTTATGCTCTGTGCTTGGGATAGCCTCATCTTGCAGGATATTATCCAGAATCCCCATACGTTCAGCTTGTGATTTCTCAGCGTCTGCGTATGCCAAGGTATTGTTCAAGGTTTCAAGCTGGGACTCTTGTTTAGCTACCTCTATGGCCTTGCGGAGTCCTTGCTCCTTAACGATCGTTCTAATCTCGTCAGCTTTCTCTTGCTTCATGTTAGCAAGTAGGTCTTTAAACTCTGTTAGCTGACTAATGCCCGTGGGTGCGGCTAGATCACCAACCTGTCTACTGGGTTGTGATTCCTCAGTGGAGGTGTCGGGTGCTGTGTCAGTATTGGCTATGCCACCATTGGCTAGGGCAGTACCTAACGTGCCTGTACTGGCCGTGTCCGCTAAGTCTTGTTGTCTTTTAAGTTCTGCTAACTTTTCTGCTTGATCTGACTTGTAATGATTTAATAAGGTATTACCTGATCCAAACATAGCGCCACTTGGTATCGCCATAGCAGCGCCAAAGGCTGCATCTTGTGCATTTTCTTTGGTATTCAGGTCTTGAATATCTGTTCCAGCACCATAAGCGCCGGTATATTGTTGAGGTATTTCTTCTGCCGCTTCTGACAATCCTGACTGCAAACTTTTCTTTGCTAAAATTTTAGCCCCTTCTTTTACTGACTTACCCGCTAAATCAGAAACGATTTGCTTTCCTGCTCCTGCCATACCACCGGGCTTAAAGCCCCCTAAGTTTTCAATAGCGGTAGTAGCCACAGCACCTTCTAAAGCTCTGCCTTTGTCATCTATTCTTTTAGCTAGTTGTTGCTCCCTTTCACTGCCATATTCTTGGGCTAACATAGGCAAGTTACCACCAATGTACCCACCAGCAGCAGCAAGCGCAGGAACAGCAACAGGTGCAAATGGGCCTGCCAAAACACCTAATCCACCGCCAATATATGCGCCGACTGTTCCTGCCGCTAATGCTGCGCCAGCCTGACCTGCCATCTGACCAACAGACTCACTTGCCCATTTACCCGGATGATCTGCAATGTCACCTAAGCTATTAATAGCAGGCTTGTTGTTATCTTGTATTTCTTTCCCTTTTTCTAAAGCTAAGTCGCCAACAGTATCAAGTCCAACGTCTTTTAATCCTCTGCCAGTACCAGCCAGCGTACTGCCAGCTACACTCTTGGCCGCTTTAATGAATCCACCTTTATCAGCGGCCTGTTCTTTTGGTGGCGTATCTTTCAGCTCATCCACAAACTGTGCAAATACATTTTCTTTGGGTGCGTCATCTACAAACTGCGCGAATACATTAGCCATTTATGTCTCCCGACATTAATCGATATTTAATTGTTAGCTAATAAACCTATTGATTATTAGTTGTTGCATTTGAAAAATAATAGTTAATTTGGAGCATACCCAAACTGCTCTATAAACTGATCTTTTGCCTCTGGGTGCTTAGCAAGGTAATCAAGGGCTGTTTGCGGTGCCTGATTAATACTGGATGGTTGTTCATCAGGGCTTGAAAATGTAACTTTTCCGTCAGATTTGCGTATAGTCGCTATAGAGTCCTTGCCGTTTTGATTAGTAGCGACTTTAGAATCATAGTTATCTTCAGCCTTTCCTTTGTGACTATTAAGTACCGAATTAATTGTTCTCATGTGAGCAGGATCAGAAGCGATGGCTCTAGTCAGTTGATCTATAGCATCAATCTTGCCAACAATAGCCGCATGTGGGATAACTCGAATATTGGGGTCTGTATCTGGATTTGATGTGCGTAAGTCGGTCATAGGGCCATGATCTGACTTATAACTACCATCAGGCATTTTATATTCTGTTCTAACATCTGCAATTAAGCCATCGCCAGCGGGGGAGGGCAGCATATTTACAATGCTAATGCCGTTAATAACAGCACCTTTAAAGGCTGGATCAGTCCCATCATAGGATTGTCCTATTTTCCCCGCCTCAATATCCTTGCCCATAGTGAAGTTCAAGGATTTCATAATACTGTCTTTATTTTTTTCCCAGTGCGGCATATCGGCTAAACCTGTTTTGATATTATTAATATCAGCATCAAATTTAGAGCTATCCTTATAAATATCTTTAACAGGCAAGTTAGTCATTGTCGACATGGCATTCATTTGAATATCAAGCATTTTAGGGTCGGTGCTAAAGGTCGGTAAATTTGTTTTTGGGTCTATCATGCCTTGCACAATAGGTAGCGCATCGGCCTTTTCTTGGGCGGTTTTCTTTATCCTTAGATCATATTGATCTTCAGCCAACTTAGATTGAGCCACAGCCTCCATCGTTTTATAATGAGCGGCTTGAGTATTAGCATTCATTCGACTAATACCATTAGACTCTTTCTGCAAATTCACTATAGCTAGGCCATGATTACGGGCATCATCTTGAGCAGTTTTCTTAAAAGCATCTTCCACAGTATCCCTGCCTTGAGAATACTTAGTCGCCGCTGCCGCTAAGCCTGACGCGTCATCATGCCACTTAAGGGCTTGGGCATCTTGAGCGCCTTGCCTAGTTAAAGCATCGTTATAATGGGCTTCATCACGGACTTGCTTTTCTTGCTCTAAGGCATTGGCGTTGCGCTTTTGTAGTGCGCTATCGACCATGTTAAAACCTTGGGTAAAACCTTCTGAAAAACTCATAGTAATAATCCTGTTAATTATCCGAAAAGCGAATACGCCAACATCCCTGCGGCGGCTGCCCAGCCTACAAAGGGGATGGCTGCTGAGGCTGTTGCTGCTAAGGTAGTTGATGCGGCTGCTCCACCTGCTCCGGCGGCTGCTCCACCTGCTCCGGCGGCTGTAGATTCGGCTAAGGCTGCCGCTGCGGCATCTGCTGCTGCTGTTCCTCCACCCTCTGCTACGCCAGTACCAACTCCTGATGCACCTAATCCACCTGAGTTTAATGCAGTGGCTGATTGCATTGTGCTTGTATTTGCTAGTTGAGCATCAAAAGCAGAAGAAATTGAGCCATTGACAGAAGCAGGTGCTATACCTGAAGCAGAACCACCTAGCGCACTAGTAACCGCTGGACTTGCAGTCGTCGCATTAACAATTGCATTACCTGTACCAAGTTGTGCAGCACCACCACCGAGTACATTAGCTGCTCCTGCTGGCGCAAGCCCAGACGCTGCCGCTGTTCCTGCACCTACCGTAGGTGTTGCCCCATAAGCCGCTAAGCCTAATGTACCTGCTGCGCCCAATGCTTGACCACGCATCGACTTTTTAGCGTTCTGCTCTGAGATAGTTATGCCCGCGTTACTAGCCGCTCGTGCATTGGCTAAACCTGTTGAAGCTTTATTGGCCTGATCTGCTTGGGCTAGATTGGCTCTGCCTGTTCCTAGAATACTCATATTATTTTCCTAATGCGGCGGCACTGCCTAAGCCTGCGCTCATGACAGAGTTCTTACGGTCAATGTCCGCTTGTGAGGCTTGATTGACGGCGGTGGCGGTTCCTGCTGATTTAGCCATAGCGTTATTAGTGCTTTGGGCTTGCATCTGGGTATCGCTTAAGCCCTGACCAAGACGCTGCCTATCCCTTTGCTCCATATCGGCGGCGCTTGCATAGGCTGAATTAGCACCTAGCGTAGCGTTAGCTATACCAGCATCATTGAAAGTGGTGTGACTACCTGAGCCACCCATATCAGTAATGAGCTTATTTTCTACTGGTTGAAAGCGGGTCTTGTAATCATCCCATTGCTCCCTAACTAGACCCGCACGTTTTTGTGATGCGGCTCTATCGAATGATTCTGGTGTACTTGGACTGCTACCCCCCATACTGCCCCCTTATTTAGTTGGTTTGTTTAGATTATTAGCCGTGCCAGCCACAGCCGCACCTGCGATAGTACCGTACATGCCCTGATCGCCTTGACTAACGTTGAACTTATTAGTGTTATTTCTGATTTGAGCATCAACGGCAGTATTAGCGACATCATTCATACCTTGAAGCCCTTGCGTAGCCTGACCTTGTCCCATAGCGATAACATCCTGAGTGCCTCTTAATGAGCGATCAGTGACAGCGCTATTAGCTTTGTTTCTGGCTTGGGATATGTTATTGGCTTGGTCGAGATAAGAAGCTGTGCCGACTCGATTACCAACCATAGCACTTGCAAGTCCGCCAGTCTGTGCGCCGTACTGATTCTTTATTTCGTTAGAGGCGAGGGCTGAAGCATCATTGTGATAGCTTTGGTCGTTAAGATGGCCGACGTTAGCTATCCATTGATTTTCTAAAGGCACGTAACGCGCTTTATACTCGTCCCATTTCTCTTGGGATATTTGCGCAAGCGCTTGTTCTTCTGGATTGATCTGTGCAGTCTGGCCACCACCACCACCACCACCGCCATAGAATTTATGGGGTAGAAACAGCTTTAGCCAGTAGGTGTGGAGATTCATAGTGAGTCCTTCTGTCATCACGACAGTAGTGGGTAGATCAATAGACGGGTAGGGTGTACTCCGTCAGAGTGCGCCAGCCTTTTTGTTTAGCCAGCTTTCTAAAGCCTTCGCGGGGTGAGCTAAAAATAATACTCGTGGCATGGACACTCTTAGCCATCAAACAGATATCTTCGTAATACTCAGTAAGCCCGTCATGAGCCGAACTGTAGCACACCCAGACAAATAACTCCTTTTCTAATGTGTAGCTATTTTCACGGGGCTGAACGATGACAAAGCCATCCGCACAGGTATGACAAAAAGCCCGACCTATGAGGCATTGGGAATAGATATCCTCTGGCCGCCAATCAAAGCCCCATTGTTTTCTAAGTTGTTCAATATTGGGCTTAATAGCGTCCCAGACTAGGCGTATATCGACTAGGGTAAAGCGTGTTATCATGTTTCCACCTTTTTGTTGTTGAGCGTTAATATCATGACTACCATCACTTTTGATACTTTAAAATTTGCTAACAAACTAAAATCCGCTGGAGTTCCTGAGAAGCAAGCAGAGGCCGAAGCAGAGGCATTATCGGAGGCGCTTGAAGTCAATCTAAAAGAACTGGTCACTAAAGAATACCTAGATACTAAGTTTCAAAAAGAGCTTGCGCCCATACTGACTGATCTTGCTGTATTAAAGGCTGATTCAATAACGCTTAAATGGATGATGGGTATTATCATTGCTGGGGTTATGTCTTTAGTCATTAAGGCTTTTTTTGCCTAACCTGATTAACGAGAGACTCTATGACCACCGTTACTTTTGACACCCAAGAATTAGTTAATGAGCTTGAAAGCAGCGGACTTACGCGGCAGCAATCAGAAACAGTAATTGCGGTCTTGAAAAAGTCGCAAGGGGAACTGGCAACAAAAGCCGACTTGCACCGTGAAATACTTGAGCTTAAAGTAGACATTGTTAAGTGGGTAGGTGCTTTGATGTTGGCACAAGTCGCTGTAATTGCTGCGTTGGTTAAGCTCTTATAAAGCCGCTAACGCCTCAATAAAGATAGTCTGTGCTGTACGGATGTCAACAATGGATGTTGCAGCGCCTATCGCTGTTTTGGCGGTTTGAGCTAAGGCTCTGATGCTATCTATACAAGTAAACATAGCTATGGCTAGTAGAGAGGTGGGGTCTCTTCCTATATTATGTTGTAGATAGAAAGGATAGGTTCCGAGTATTTTACCCTCTGCAAGTTTATTGACTTCAGCTGTATTTGTTGTCTTTAAAGTTTCTAAATATCCTACAGGTTCTAACCAACTTTCAGAAAATAAATCCCAGATAAGGTAATCAGTATCCTTTGAAGGTAGTTGTTTAAATAAACCATTTTTTACATAGTATTTTGTAATAAAAGTACCTGCATCAATAGATGCCAATTCTTCAGGAATAAATTTAATAGATTGGCCATTATAATTAACATTTTCATCGTAAAGTTCTTTATGTTCCACTTTTGCGTATGAAGTTATTAAACCCTCTTTTATAAAAACTAAATTAAACATTAAAAATCTCCTAAATATATATGTGCGTTATCTTGCCAAACAAATATACCAAAACCATACCCTGACATATTGATCTGATTCATATTATAGATACCGTCAGAACCAACCTCTAAAGTATAAGCCCCCGCACTTCCTGCAATACGCCCACGAAACTGACTGTCTCCGACAGCAGCCATACCGCCTTCAAAAGCATAGTCATACGAGCCTTGAGTGACAAAAGGGCTTAAACAAAAGATAGGTGCGACTGTATTGGAAGGATAGGGTAAAGAGGCGTATGCCGTGTCTGTATTTAAAGTATAAGTTGCTTTATGTTTTGAATACCTAAGATTTGATGAAAAAGCTACACCTCCATCAGCCTTGTAAACATTCAGGCCATAGCCATAACTTACATTTGATATGTAAGCTGCCGACGGGACATAAAAATATATATGAAACGTCCCTAAGTCACTAAAGAAAGCTTGTGTTGACCCTCTTTTAGCCAGACAATCCCATTGTGATATATTAACTCTTGAATCCGAAAAGGCTAAAACTCCCTCTACATCTGGGACATAAACGTATAGGAAGTACGAATCACCGATGTTATTTATAGTAACTGTCGAGTGTAATGTGTAGTTACTATAGTCTTGATCTATGGCAACTACACCGCTTGGATTAGTCTGTTGAAGCCCAAATGACATTTTAGTGCCTCAATACAATGATTGAACCTGATATATATAGAACAACTGCATTATACAGTTGAACGTATCCTGAGTTCCTTGTGTAAGCAGGTGGAACTCCGTTAGTTACTACTACAACTGTCCACGTTCCGTCATCAACGAAAGACGGTATAGGGATAGTGACAAATTGTCCGGGTGGTATAGTAAAGACATAAGTCCCTATTATTCTTTGCAAACGATCAACTCCAGTGTCAAAAAGAGTACCTGATGCGACCAAAACCTGCAAACCAAAACTCATGCTAGATTACCCAACTTAACGCGCAACACATTATTGGCATCATAGACCTGTATGTTTGTGCCGTTCATAGCGATCCTTCCTCCTGTTCCACCTTGATTTACTGATAGATTACTTTCATTAGCTCCAACTGTTGCATTATCGGCAGGCCTACCTATGCCGCTAACACCTGACCAATTAGCTGTACCAGCAGCAGTTGTGATAGCATTGTTAGTCGTTGTGTCACTTTGATTAGCTGTTGCATTATCGGCAGGCCTACCTATGCCGCTAACACCTGACCAATTAGCTGTACCAGCAGCAGTTGTGATAGCATTGTTAGTCGTTGTGTCACTTTGATTAGCTGTTGCATTAGCGGCAGGCAGATTGGTTCCAGTGACCCCCCCCCAGCTTAAATTAAGTTGATTAAGATTAACCGTACCACCCGTCTTACTGAGCTGCCAACCTGTTGTTGAGCCGTTGTAATTATCTGATTGAATGGTATTGCCAATCTTGGCATTGGTAATGCTGCCATCTAAAATATCAGCTGTGTGTATCCATGATGATGTCGCATAAAGCTTTTCAACAGCTAAACTGGCTATTTTTGCATTAGTAATAGCCGCATCTTGTATTTGTGCAGTGCCAACGGCCAAATTGGCTATCTTGGCATTGGTAATTGCTGTATTACCTATCTTGGCATTAGTAACTGCAAAATCCGCTATCTTATTGGCAGTGATTAACCCATCCAATAACGCATTAGTTTCTAATGTCCAGCCATTAGCAAGCATCAGCGCATCGATATCTTGTACGGTTGCACCTAATAATCCTATATCACTATTATAGGGGCCGGCAATATTCGCCTCTGATAAGAAGCGAAGCCAGTAGTAGTATTTGGATGCTGGCTCTACGTTATCGGTATAGATATAACCATTACTTGTTCCTACAAGCTTGGCATCTGTAGCAAAATTAATGCTGTGACCATTAGCATTACTACCGGTAGCCGGTATTAATAAGCCCGTGCTATCGAGTGCGTTAGCTCTCCATATCTCTGCAAATGAATAATAAGCATAGTTAGGATTATTCCACGTAACCATGATGGTTGAGAATATACCAGTAACAACAACACCTAACGGCTTTGGTGGAATAGTTGTGCTGAGTAATTTGTCTAAACTATTGGCTATGCCTGTTAAGTTGGCGGCGGTTAAATTGCTATTTAGAGTATCAGCGCTGCTGCTGCCGCCATTCAGCGTAAATTCATTCACTGCCTCTCTAATCGCTGAAAAGAAGTTGCGCGTCTGAGCATCTAAGCCCGTTGGAATACTAGGTACTTCTCTCGCCATTATAATTCTCCAATACTGGTAGCGATAGCAACGGAGTCAACACTGACTGTTCCTGTAATCTCAATCTGAAATTCTTTGGCTTTGTAGCCAGATGGTAATCTAACGACACTGTCATTAGTTGCTGTAGCGGTATGCACTAAAGCTGTATCCGCATAAATCTTGACGGTGCATGTGCCTGATGAATAAGTTCGTAATGCTGCTGGGCAAATAGGTTTAGGCACTCTCAGGGGTTTACTTTTCCAAGTCAGCGTTGAGGCTGTGCCTGTCTCCCATGAATTAACACTGCCATCTGTCTTAAGTAAATATAGGATGTCGGTTGCTAAATCGGTATAGCCAGAAATAAAGTTAAAGGTGTTTAAATCTATAGTGGTTAGGACAGTTTGTGACTCACGCATATCAAACATGAAAGCGGTTGTATCTGAAAAGCCGACATAGATACCTTCATAGAAGAAGCCACGCATCGTAGTCGGTGAATAGGCTTGCCATTGTTCACGAGTTAAATACGATTGTGTTGCGATTTGTAGATCATTGGCCGTGACTGAGCATAAGCCATCTGGTGAGGCAAAGAGTACATAGCCACCCATATTGACAATACTGTTTTTGTTCGTGCAGGTTTGCGGATGATCAATCTTAATCGCGCTTAAGTTGTCAGCGCTTGAGCCTGTGACTAGATAAGGCATATCATCAGTAAAGACAATAATCGAATCACCGGTAATAGCAAGGCCTGTTATCTGGCCAGAGAAGGCTAATTGATTAAGTGGATTAAAGGCATGAGGCAAATAGGTTTCAGAGGCACACAAGGCATTACCTGAATACCCTACCATAAAGCCATTCGGTGACATTTTAATGCCGACCATATCAGATGGTGGTGGGAACCAATTAGTTGAAGGGATAATTTCACCCAGTGAAACGTCGAGCAATGAATCAGTCACGGTGGTGGTTGCTATAGGGTAATCAGCTACTCGCTCATAACTGCTAGTCGTAGTGCCTAATGCAGTACGGTAGACTCGACGCATAGCACCACTACCTAGATTATAGGAGGCTAAGTTTTCCGTAGTAAATGTTAAGGTAACCGTATTTCCATCAACGCAGGATAGTTGTGCGCTGGGTGGTGAGGGGGGGCCTTCTTCGCCTAAGGGTGACACATAACAGAACACATAATAACA
>Ga0265593_1000575_pt1 | contig 19397 bp, 13 predicted proteins | sample saktaG_8_FD_190136 | JGI IMG/M metagenome (GOLD analysis project Ga0265593, IMG submission 190136) | Saline water microbial communities from Sakinaw Lake, British Columbia, Canada - sak_2011_5_24_36m | ecosystem: Environmental > Aquatic > Non-marine Saline and Alkaline > Saline ...
TGATCTGTATCGGACGGGGCAGTATTTCAACGAAAATGCTCAATGAAGAGGCCATGCAGTCGGGTATTGCGGCTTTGAAGAATTTTCTTGTTCTCGCCTTCCATCACGGTGTCGCTCCGAAGAACGTTCTGGCATTTGCAACCAGTGCAATCCGGGAAGCAAAAAACAGGGGCGATTTCATTTCAAGGATAAGGGAGGAAACCGGTCTCAGCGTCAAGGTCATCTCCGGCAGGGAGGAGGCTGAATTTATCTACTACGGGGTACGCAATGCCGTGAAGATCAGTCAGAGCGCCGATCTTCTGTTCGATATCGGCGGTGGTTCCGTTGAGTTTGTCATAGCCAGCAATGAAGGTGTTCAGCTTCTTGAGAGCCGAAAAATCGGTGTGGCGCGAATGTACGAGCGTTTTATCGACACCGATCCGATTGCCCGGTCTGACGTCAAGCTGCTTGAACAGTTCTTTTCGGCCGAAATGGTCTCAGCCGTTGAAAAAGCCGCTGAACTCAAGGTGACCAGAGCTATCGCCTCTTCCGGAACGGCACAGAATATAGCCCGCATGATACGTTCCATGAACGGAAGGGAGAGTGATGTGTCGCTAAACAACAGCGTCTTTACCCGTACGGAGTTTAATGCTCTCTACAAGGCAGTGCTTCCGCTCGGCGCTGCTGAACGCAGGAAAATGACAGGTCTGGATGAAAAAAGGGTAGACCTTATTGTGCCGGGGCTGATTCTTGTCGATATGATTTTCAGGCTCTTCAATCTCAGTGAAGTTGTCGTTTCGGATTCAGCATTACGGGAGGGGATGGTTCTCCACTATCTGAAGAACCTCTATTCTCCCGATACGGCGCAAGGCAGTGATTCCGAGCTCGATATCAGAAGGGAGAGCGTCTATGAACTCGGGTTTCGATGTGACTGGAACCGGGAGCATGCAGAGCAGGTTGCCCGCCTCAGCCTGCAGTTGTTTGACAGCCTGGCGGCTCTTCACCATCTTGAAGAGTCCTACAGGGAGCTTCTGGAGTATGCGTCGCTTCTTCATAATATCGGGGCTTTTATATCCATCTCGTCACATCATAAACACAGTCAGTACATTATCCTTAACGGTGAACTGCGCGGCTTTTCCCCTGAAGAAACAGCAATTATCGGCCATGTTGCCCGTTATCACCGCAAATCACCACCTTCGGAGAAACATGCGGCGTACAGCGTACTCAAGCCTGCGGATAAACATGCCGTTGACGTTCTTTCCGGAATTCTCCGACTGGCCAACGGCCTTGAGCGGGGGCACCGAAAGAACATTCAGTCGCTTAATGCGGAACGCAGGGGCAGTGAGATTATTCTCCGTATGAAAACCCGTTTTGAACCCGACATTGAGATCTGGGCTGCAGATCAGCTGAAATCATGGCTGGAAATCGTCCTTCAAAAAACAATTACCATTGAAGCGGTCTGAGATGAAGGGAGCGGCATATTTTGAGCATATCGCCGGTACTCTTTCAAGGGATGGTTCGCTCTGGTTTGAATCGGGCTTCTGTAAAGGGCCCGCTCCTGGAGCCCTTCTTTTTTCCGATCCTGTGGAAGTGGTGACACTCTCCTCTCTTTTCGGGCTTGAGGATTTTTTCCGGACGCTCGAAGAAAAGCATGCCCGGGGGTATTTTCTTGCCGGCTGGCTGAGCTATGAGGCCGGGCAGGGTTTTGAGCGCTCTCTTCTTGCCGCCGCCGGCACAAACCCCGTACGATCTCCTCTTGCATGGTTCGGAGTTTACAGGAGCCCTGAACGCTTTTCATATGCTGAAGTCGAAGAGCTTTTTTCCGGACATGCCGGCCGGCTCTCCTCAAACTCTCAAGGCTTAACGGGATTATCACTGAATCTTTCCTTTGATGAGTATGCAGAGAGAATAAACGTGATCAAGGATGAAATTTCCGCTGGCAATGTCTATCAGGTCAATTACACCCTGCGTTACCGCTTCTCATTCAGCGGCTCTGCATCAACCCTTTTCTCAGCATTGAGAAAGGCTCAGCCGGGTACTTATACAGCCTTTCTCAACACCGCAGGGCGTAACATTCTCTCTTTTTCTCCCGAGCTTTTTTTTTCGCGCTGCGGATCCGTCATTGAAACCATGCCGATGAAGGGGACCGCTCCCAGAGGTATCAGTTCCGAAGAGGACAGCCGCCTGAAAGAGGGTCTGGGCCGGTGTGAAAAGAATCTGGCTGAAAATCTCATGATTGTCGATCTCTTGAGGAACGATCTCGGGCGGATATGCAGGCCGGGTTCGGTAGATGCCGGCGAACTGTTTGCAACCCAGACCTATCCGACGCTTCATCAGATGGTCTCAACAATCCGCGGTGAAGAGAAGGGCGATGTCGGACTTTATGAACTCTTCAGGGCCCTCTATCCATCCGGATCAATAACGGGCGCGCCGAAAATAACAGCCATGAAACTTATACAATCGCTTGAATCGGAACCGAGAGGAGTCTATACCGGGACTATCGGTTTTATAACGCCGGAGCGCGACATGGTTTTTAATGTGGCAATCCGGACCCTTGAGCTTTCCGGACAGGAGGGAATCTATGGTTCAGGAAGCGGCATTGTATGGGATTCCGATCCAGCGGAAGAGTATCGGGAATGCAGGCTCAAAGCCAGAATGCTTGAGTGTGCAGTCAGGAAACCTCAGGAACTGTTTGAAAGCATTCTCTGGTCCGGCAGCTATCTCTGGCTTGACGAGCATCTTGACCGGCTTTGTCAGTCGTCGGCGGCACTCGGTTTTTTCTGCGATAAAACGGCAGCCATTCTGACGCTCAGACGTCTTGAAGAGCAGATGCGCCAATCGGGCACGCGCTTCAAGGTCAGACTTATCTTGTCACGTCAGGGAGAGTTCAGCGCAGGCTTTGAGTCTGTCGGAACGATCAATCCCGCAGAGGCTGTGCCTCTCTGTCTTGCAGGACACCGGACCGATTCCGGGCGCCCGTTACTCTATCATAAAACCTCTGAAAGGGACCTTTATGACCGTTATTATCTGCTCGCCCGGCAAAAAGGCTTCGGAGAGGTTATTTTTGTCAATGAGCGCGGTGAGGTAAGCGAAGGTGCGATCAGTACTCTTTTTATCAGCAGGGGAGGCCGTTTTTTTACCCCGCCGGTTGAAGCCGGGCTTCTGGACGGGATTTTCCGGCGTTATTTTCTTGCAACACGACCTTTTGCGACTGAAAAAATCATGACACTGACGGATTTGCTTGAGGCCGATATGCTCTATATCGCAAATTCCGTGCGTGGTCTGCGACCTGCGGTATTCAATGGCGATGAAATTTTTGCAGAGGGCGTATAAAAACACTAAAGGTTGACGCAACCACAAAAGAACCATATATTTACTTGATTCATCCACCCTATAACCTACCGCTCACCGACTATGCGCGACCATACTCCTGACTTCAAAATGCATGAGCTTATCGCCGAAAACAAAGTGCTCATCCGCCAGACCGTACAGCAACTCCTTGAAAAGCTTTCCGGTGACGGTAAGCTGACCTGCGATACCCTGCTTGAATTCTGGGTTGAAGTTCCCGGTGTCAAACGTTCCAGGGGTACGTTCAGGGGTGGATTTCTGATGCCGGACAGTTTTATCTATCTCAGCGACTACTTTCAGTCCGATACTCAGACCCCTTACAGCCTTAATCCCGGTCTGACCTGTAAGGAAGCAGGCACCACTCTTGAAAAGGTCTGGGACGACCTCCTTGATGAGCTCTATTATCAGGTTGAAATATTCACCTCTCCTTTTTCATCAGGCAAGGGTGTGACGCTTGAGCTGTGGGCAGGTAATCGTCAGCGCCCTGAGGGGGAGTGGGTCTATGCCGTTGACCGTAAAATTGAGCTTGCTTAGGTTTTTGACGGATAATCACAGACGCTGCTGATTTCACAACCTGCGCATCCCGGCTTTTTTGCCTTGCAGGTATAGCGGCCGTGCAGAAGAAGGTAGTGATGAAAGTTGATAACCAGGTCACGGGGAATGATTTTTATCAGTTCCGTTTCAGTCTGATCCGGTTTTTCTGTCTGTACCAGTCCGATCCGGTTTGAAACCCTGTGCACATGGGTGTCCACAGGCATGACCGGCTGGTGGAATGCGTTACTCAAAACAACATTTGCGGTTTTTCTTCCAACTCCGGGAAGACTTTCCAGCTCCTCTCTCGTTTCGGGAACGACTCCCTCATAGCGCTCTGCCAGTATCCGGCTGACTTCGAGGATGTTTTTTGCTTTGTTGTTGTAATAGTTTATTGAGCGGACAAGGCTTTTTACCTGATCAAGCTCCATTCCGCTCATTATTGCGGCATCAGGTGCGACCCTGAACAGCTCTCTGGTAATGATATTGACCTGCCTGTCTGTTGCCTGAGCGGCAAGGATGGTAGCCACAAGCAACTGAAAAGGGCTCATGTACTCCAGCTCGCTTTTCGGGTCGGGGTATTTGGCGCCGAGCACCCTGTTCAGAAAAGCGACTTTGTCTTTTGGTTTTTTTTTCATGCCTTAAAAAAGTCATCAAAAAATCATCAGTTGCCGAACGGTGGTATATGATCCAGAGAGCGACAGCGGTCTTTCAGCATTGAGTTTGCTTTTTGTCCGTTTACGTGCAGACCGGCCGCCCTTTTTCAACGGCTCTTCAATACACGCAAATCATGACTCAAAGCAGCTCATGCACCTTACTCTTCGCCATCCGCTTTTTGCAGTTTGGCGGCTGAGTGGTCGATAAGTCCCCTTCCGTTTTTGTGTATTTTACCTTCAGCTTTAAGATCGTTAAAGATAGCATCCAGAATTCCATTGACGAACTTGCTGCTCTTGTCTGTGCTGGTGAATTTTTTTGCTATTTCAATAGCTTCATTGATTGAGACTTTCGGCGGTATATCTTCGCAATAGAGAATTTCTGTCAGGGCCATGCGAATGATATTTTTATCAATGATCGCAATGCGGCTCATGTCCCAGTTAAAGGTATGTTTGACGATATAGAGATCAATCTCCTCCATGTGCTCCTTGATGTTTTTCAGGAGCATATTGAAAAACTTCATGGCATTTGCATCGTCAAGAATCTCCTGGGTCAAAAGCCAGCCTGCAGCAGAATCAATATCGGTATCCCTGATTTCAATGGTATAGAGGGCCTGTAAAATCTTTTCACGGATTTGTCGCCGGTAGGTCTTCATAAAAGAGCAGTTAATTTATTGAAGTTTGGAGTATCTCACTGATAACAATATCGGTCCGGCTTAAGTTTTCATAGAGAACATCCGGATTGTGTTTTTTCAGCTCCTCCGTTGAATAGTTGCCTGTCGCTACGGCAATTGACTTTGCGTTCAGGACCCTGGAGCATGCGATATCGTGCTCTGTGTCTCCTATAATGATGATATCCTGTGCTGTAAATCGTTTTCCGGTTAGTCTGAATGCTTTTTCAACGGCGACCGGAGGCAGTGCGTTGCGATGGTGTCCGTCATCGGCAAAGGCGCCGAACGAAAAATAATGGTTGATTCCCGGAAGCAGTAATTTGTGCCGTCCCGATTCTTCGAAATTTCCTGTCAGCAGGCCGATCATCAGTTCAGTATGCGCTGAAAGCTCCCTGAGCAGTTCCGGGACCCCTTCCATCACCGTGACATCTGAAGGCCTTGAGTGTGCGCGGAACATCTCGATATAGGTTTTTTTCGCCTTCTCGAATTTTTCGGCAATGTCATCGTTTTTCAGTCCGGTATTCTGCAGGACTTCATAGATAATGACGCCATCCATCTTGCCGGAAAAATTGTGAGTGCCTGCGCTCCCTTCAGTGCCATAGACCTCCCTGAGCGCATCACTGAGGATAGTGCGATTGATATTGCCTACAGTAAGCAATGTTCCGTCAATGTCAAATAGCACCAGTTTCTTCAGCATATCTTCTTCCGGAAGGTTCAAATCCTTATTTTTTCAAGCCGTACGGGTATCAGTTTTGATACTCCCTCCTCTTCCATGGTGACTCCGTAGAGAGCCTGGCAGGATGCCATGGTTTTTTTGTTGTGCGTAACAATAATGAATTGAGTGTTATTCTCAAATTTTTTCAGAAGTTTAATAAACCGGCTGACGTTTGCATCATCGAGGGGGGCGTCAACTTCATCAAGAATGCAGAACGGGCTCGGTTTTACCAGATAGATAGCAAAGAGGAGAGAGAGAGCGGTCAGAGCTTTTTCCCCCCCGCTGAGCTGTTCGATGGAGAGCGGTTTTTTCCCTCTCGGTCTGGCAACAATTTCTATATGGGCTTCAAGAGGGTCTTCCCCGGTCTGAATAAGCAGGTCCACTTCATCCTCAGGATCAAAAAGCTCACGAAAAATAGTGATGAAATTTTTTCGCACCGCACTGAACGTCTCCTGAAATTTCTGCAGGGCGGTTTTGTTAATCTCCTCAATGGTCGAGCGAAGCTGTGTCTCGGCGCTGAGCAGATCCTCTTTCTGATCGACGAGAAAATCCAGACGCTCTTTTTCCCCTTCGAACTCTTCAAGAGCAAGTTCATTGACTGCACCGAACTGTTCGCGTTGTTTTTCAAGCAGTTCAAGTTTCTGCTCTTCCGCTTTGCGGTCGAATGAACTATCCGGCTGCGGCAGTTCCATCAAAGCAAGATCGCTGTTGTGTTTCAGTTGGGCTTCGGTGAACAGATGGTCCAGCAATTGATTGATTTGAGTCTGTTCCCTGCCGAGGGTCAGGAGCAGCTCCCGGCTGATATCGTGTTTCCGTCTGAGTTCCCTGATCGTTTCCCGTGTTTCATGATGCAGTACCTTGCGATCCCGGTATGCCGATTCACGTTCATTGATAGCTTTCTGCTCTTCTGCGGCGGCAATGAGCAATCCCTCCAGTCTTTTTTTCATTTCGCCGGACACTTCCTTCCCGATGCTCCTTCTCTTTTCGGCAGCACTCTTTTCAGACGCCAGTTTTTTTATCTCATTATGCAGAGTAAGCCGGGTTTCCGCGGAAGCGGCTATACTTATCCGGATTTTTTCAAGCTCAAGCAGTTTGTCCTTGTAACGGCTCTGACGCGCCTGTACCTCCAGACCGAACTGATGATGGCGGGTTTCAAGAGTGGTAAGGTTTTCCTGCAGCAGCCGGATCTTTTTTCCCAGGGAGTCGGCTTTCGATGCGCTGCTGCTGATGGCCGGAATAAGGCTGTTCAGTTCATCTTCCAGGGAGCTTTTCTGACGGTGCAGGAGAGCGATCTCTTCTCCGGTCTGTTCAGCCTCCAGTGTTCTGCCGCTCTTTTCGGCATCAAACCTTGCAGAGTGCTTTTCAAGCGCACCAAGCTCCGATTCAAGCTGTGCAATCTCCCGGCTTTGTTCGGCTGTTTTTATGGAGGCAAGTTCATTTCGCAGCTTCAGGAGGCTTTCCTCCTCCGTCCTGATATTGTTTTCCATAAGGGTGAACTCTTTCTGCAGGCGGTCCCGTTCGGCTTTTTTTCCCAGCCTGAGTCCCTCGCTGCCTTTTGAGCTGCCGCCGGAAAGCATGCCTTTTCCTGTGAATGTTTCCCCTTCAAGAGTGACAAACACGGCATCCTGGTGCTGCAGGGCAAGGGTTTCCGCTGTGCCGATATCCGGGACGATATAGCTTTTGCCGATCAGGAGAAAGAGTGCATCATGAAGCTCCCCGGGGTATGTGATGATTTCCAGAGCTTTTTTTGCCCCGTTTATTTCAGGGTAATTGCTGTCAGGCATTCCCGGAATAAGATCAAGCACCAGAAAATGGACTTTTCCCTTGTTGGACCGGATCAGTCTGGAGATGCCCTCTTTTGCTTCAATTATTGATTTGCAGACATAATAGTTCATACTTTCGCCGAGCGCGGCATTGACGGCTTTTCTGTATGAACTGTCAAGTGAAACAAGATCAGATATGCATCCCAGCCATGGCTTGCCCGTTTTCTGCTGTTCAAGGAAAGCGATGCCTTCGGGCATACCCTCGAAGTTATCGAGTACTGAATCTGCAAGCAGAATCCGGTTATGCACGTTATCCCGGCCGGACCTTTGCAGAAGGAGAGCTTCCTTTTTCTCCTCAATTTTCCCGGAAAGGTCGTTATTGCGTTTCAGTAAAACACTTTCGAGGTTTTTTGCCCGGGCAATCTCTGTTTTCTTACCGCTGATCTTTTCCGAGAGCTGTTGATCAAAGGAGAGTGACTCTTCCAGCTTTTTCAGAAGGTCAAGTTTTTTTGTTTCAAGTCTTTCTATCGTTGTGCGCAGATACTCTTTTTTTGATTCGATAGTGCGTTTAGTCAATGCAAGCTGGTTGGCGGCACTCTGCTCCTGCGCACTGAGCATGCGTTCATTGCCAAGTTCTTCCCTTCGCTGACGCAGTGTGGTATTGAGCTGTTCGTGTTCGGCAGCAAGGCTTTGAAATGCATCATGCAGTTCGCTGCATGTGGCTTTACAAGGGGTTTTCTTTAGAAGGAGGTCGTTTTCAAGATCCTGCTGTTCCCGGATTTTCTGCTCCTTTCGGGTGATAAGCGAGCTGATCCGGATAGCATCTGCGGCCAGGTTCTTTTGAAGTTCCTCATGCTGAAGGAGCTGTTTTTCAAGAGCATGAATATGCTGATTACGTTCATTAAGCTGTTTCTGTGTGTCAGAGAGCATCGTCTCCTCCTTCAGCAGAAGAAGTTCGGTTTCCTGAGCGGAGCTGTCCTCTGAAGCTATTTTTGCGGCCAACTCATGGTTAAGCAACTCTTCATTACTGATCCGCCTCACCAGAGGTTCAAGCTTCCGGTGCAACTCTTCCATGGCAAGCCGTGAGAGGGTGAGATCGATGCGGCGGATCTCTGTTTTCAGTTCCCTGAGCTTTTCAGCTTTCCGGACCTGCATTTTCAGGGTCTTAACCTTTTTTTGAACCTCCGCCAGAACATCGTCTACCCGGGAAAGATCACGTGATGCGCTTTCAAGCAGCTTGAAGGTTTGTTTCCGGCGCTGTTTATAGCGGCTTATTCCTGCAGCTTCTTCAAAAAGCTTCAGGCGCTCCTCGCTTTTGTTGCTGATAATCTCTTCGATCATTTTCAGTTCGATGACCGAGTAGGCATCGCTGCCCATACCGGTATCGGTGAAAAGGTCAAGAATATCCTTGAGCCGGCAGGGTACCTGGTTTAAAAGAAACTCACTATCGCCGTTTCGGTAGAGGCGGCGGGTGACGGTAACCTCGGTATATTCAATCGGCAGGACATTTTTTGTATTCTCAATCGTAAGGGAAACTTCAGTCAGGCTGAGGGGTTTGAGGTTTTTTGATCCGTTGAAAATGATGTTTTCCATTTTCGCGGATCTGAGCAGGGATGATTTCTGCTCGCCGAGTACCCAGCGCATGGCATCGACAACATTGGTTTTTCCGCATCCGTTTGGACCAACGATCGCCGTTAGTCCTTTGTCGAATTTTATTCTGACCTTGTGGGCAAAACTCTTGAATCCAAAGAGCTCAATTTTGGAAAGATACATCTGAACGGTGCGGTTTGACTGTCTCGATTCAGGCTAAGAAATCAAGTTAAGAAAAAAAACACTGATCGTGAAGTTCATAAATTTTAACGGGTTGGAGCAGAGAAAACTAATGACTTTTTCCCCGGTTGCCCGGATTAATAGTCATGGCAGGGAGGTGAAAGGGTACTCTGCTTTCCGGGATTGAAGGTTGTTTTTCTTACGGAGTCTGTTTGTGCGGATTGGTGAAATTTGTTGTCATACGCCCGCTTTTTCTTTTCAGCGCACAGCGGCATGCATCGCGCTGACTAAACGGACGCACTGTGCTGCGGCTTCAACATCGTGAACCCGGAGAATATCAGCCCCGTTCAGCAATGCTATGGTTTCTGCCGCAATGGTGGCCGTGAGCCGTTCGGCCGGGGGAGCTATTTCCATGCCTGGCGGGGCACCGGCATGACCGAGAAAGGATTTTCTTGATACCCCTGCCAGAACAGGTCTGTTCAGACGCTGCAGCTCTTTGAGCCGGCCGAGAAGCCTGAAGTTTTCCGGGACGCTTTTTCCGAATCCGAAGCCGGGATCGATGATGATGTTGTTGATCGAGTGCTCTTCCGCCAGGGCTATGGAGTTTTCCAGAAAACGGCTGACCCTGGTGATGATCTCTTCCTCACCGGAACCGGTGCGGGTGCTCCATTGCATGGAAGCGGGTTTAACCGGCGTATGCATCAGAATGACCGCCGCACGGTACCTGCGGCAGATTGATGGAAGATGGCGGTCAAAGGTGAAGCCGGAGATGTCATTGACTAAGTGAGCACCTGCCTTCAGGGCCTTTTCGGCGACATCCGCCTTGTAGGTGTCAATTGAAATCAGAATGTCTGTTTTATTGCGAAGCCTCTCAATAAGGGGAATCGTGCGTTCAATTTCCTCCTTTGCCGGAATTGTCTGTGCTCCCGGCCGGGAGGATTCGCCGCCGATATCGATGATCGAAGCGCCGGCCTCGATCATCGCGAGTGCATGATCGAGCGCCCGGTCAAGATCGAGCCGTTTTTCGCCATCCTTAAACGTGCCTCCGTCATAGAAAGAATCCGGCGTGGTATTGAGGATCCCCATGATTTTCGGTCCTTCACAAAGATCAAGCACACGCTCTCTGCAGTTGATCCGGAAACGTGACGTGCACTGATGTTCGCTGCTGCTGGTCATGACACTCCCCTTCAGGTTATTCCAAACGGCACAGGAATGAATGTCAGAACAAACACTGCGATGGCTGCCCAGCCTGATATTACTCTTGGTGCGGTAAGGGGGTGGTCATCATCTGTAGGGGGATGGCTCATGCCGATGACTCTTGATAGAATGAATGCCCAGAGTATCCAGCCGGACCAGGACCAATGCAGCATCAGCTCGGGGATCAATGATACGGTTTCGGGTTTGAACAGGGAAAGCAGCACTGCCAGGAATGAGGGAAAGCCGAGGAGCATTATAAAGAGGAGAAAGGATCTGGCGGCCTTTATATGTCCTTTTCTGCCGAACATGGCATAGGTGATATGGCCGCCGTCAAGCTGGCCGACGGGAAGCAGGTTCAGTGCAGTTACGCATGAGCCGAGCCAGCCGGTGAAAAGAAAGGGATAGTGATACATCTCGGTCATCGGCGGGAGGTTTTTCGGCGCAAAGGCGTATTCCAGAACTATCCAGAGCAGATTTTTACCGAGAGAGAGAGTACCTTTCGGGGGGGGAGTATCGATGCCGCCTGTTGCAAGGTATTGAGGATGGATGGTATAGATGAAGTCTGCCGGCGGCAGATTCAGAAAGCCGTAGACCAGAAGGCCGGTACAGATGACAAAGCCGCTGATGGGCCCGGAAATGCCGATGTCAAAAAGGGTGTTTGTGCCCGGCATCCTCTCCCTGATTTTTATGACAGCCCCCATTGTTCCGAGGCTGAGAAGAAACGGCAGGGGCGGCAGGGGAATATAATAGGGGAGCGTTACCCGGACGCGATGGTGCAGTGCCGCAAAAAAATGGCCGAATTCATGGACGCTTAAAAACAGAAGCAGGCTGAAGGAGTAGGGAACGCCTTCTGACAGCGAGCTTACGAACTGCTGAAAAGTGGCAATGGAGAGGGGTTGGCCGCTCCAGAATGCTCCAGCCCAGAGTGTTGTCAGCACCGTCAGGAGAAAAAGGGCCAGATGAAGCGGGAGGTTCTGTCTGACCGGGGATGCTTGATTTGCAACAACAGGAAAACTCATAATACTCATTGCTGATACAATTGGACAAGGAGGGCGATGCTGCTGTAATGTATGGTTTTTTTCAGGGAAAAAACCAAGCCCGTGCATGCCGGCAAAGGATTTTGAGGATTCTGTTCAGCTCAAGGCGGCATGCCGGTATACATTGTGAAGCCCATGGATCCCGGATACATTCATGCCGGGAGAAAAACCCCTGATTATATTATCTCCCGGCACCCGGTTTTTCAGATTTCCGGACAATCTAATCTTTATCCTTACCCTTCTTTTCGCCGAAAGTCGCCACAAGTCCTTTAATCAGTTCCTGTTTTTCCCCGTCATTCAGCTTTGCTTCGGGATGAGCGGGCAGGTAGAAAAAGAGCGGCATTTTGCCCTGCCTGACTTCATCAGCCGCTTTATCGCCTTCATTCTCACCTGCTCTGCCCCACTCTGAGACATTGAGTTTCTTTCTTCCAAATGAGACGTCAACCTCCGTAAGCCACGATACCGGAGCTACTGAACTGTACCAGGGCCAGACGGTTTCGTTGGAATGGCAGTCCCTGCATGCGCGCCAGAAAAGTTCCCGTGTATCCGGAGAGTCCCATTTCGGTTCACCGGTGACAGGAGGGTTCGTGTGTTCCCGTCCGTATGGTATGAATTGAATTGCCGCAAGAACGATAACGGCACCACCTGATAATTTCATCAGCTTCATTTCTATCAGCTCCTTTTTTTATGATTGCAAGGTGAAATCTCCATAAAGGTATGTCAACTTAATAGTATCTCTGAAAACCGTTGTTACGTTTTCAGGAATTAAGGCGGACAGAAAGCACACTCAAAGGCCATGAGCAGGTAACAGCGTGATCTCTTTTTCCTCTGGCAATCTCTGCTATAATATCAAGTTCCAGTTCCGAATAGAATTTCCGTGCAGAAGTCAGTCCGTCAAGGGTAAATGCCGGATTACCCTGTATTCCGGCAATGACAGGTACTCCGCAGGCAAGAAGCATGCTGCGGTATCCGTCGATGCCCACGAACGCTGTTGTAGCATGTTCAGCCGACTGGGCAATAATCATGGCAAGCTGGCCCGGCGTGAAATGGTGAAGGCTTTGAGAGATAACAACCAGGTCAAATTCCTCTGTGCCAAGCTCCTTGAGGTTAAATGCATTCAGCTTGCGAAAGGTGAGGGGAAGTTTTTTCCCTGCCGCCAGAGAATTGCCTTCAACGACAAAAGCAGGAACAATATCAGAACCTGTAACGCACGCAGGCAGTTTTTTTCGCTCCACTTCCTCAGCCAGCGCCAGCGCAAGCCCACCGGATCCGCTGGCCAGTTCAAGCACTCTGGCATTCCGATCGTTCTTTTTTGCAGCTTCATGGATGAGGGGGAGGAGGATGTCGATGTATCTCGGGTAGAGCTGCATCATGGCGTTCTGACGGTCAAGAGCACGGACCAGTTCAAGCTTCTGAGACTCCGGCATGTTCCTGTCGTCCATATGCTCGCTCCGGGTTGTGCGCATTGCCCTGTCGGCCAGTTCATAAAGAAGAAAAACTCCGCCAAGCTCTTTTGACACATCAAACCGTTCATCAAGAAACCGTGCAATAAAATCATCCGCCGACTTTTCAAGTTCAGCCATATTATCCCAGCCCAGGGGGAACATTTTCAAAGCCCGCAGGTTGTCCAGGGCTTTGAAACCGGCAGTTTTCAGCTGCAGCATATCATGTTTTCCGGTTACGTTACTATTTACAGACTCTTGAAATTCCGGCTATCTTCCGGGCATCCTTTGAAATGCAGAATCAGCCTGCCGATGATTATTTTACAATCCCGTTCTCCCATCTTTTAAATATACGTACCCCTTTGCTGGTTATGAAAAGGTTGTTATCACTTTCGGCTCTCTCCGGCCTTCTGTCCGTCGATTGATTCAGATAGAGGCATCCCCGTAAACCCTGCCGGCCTGATGAACAGGCCCATATCGATGTAATTACTGATGAGATATCATGAAGGTATCCTCGCTTTGGAGGCCGGATGTCAATTGTCAAGACGGCTCTTCGCAAGTCATCAAGCCGGGTTCCAGTGAAAAAGGCGCTCGTCAGCATTGATAATCTGCATTATAAGTTGAAATCTATTGGCGGGTTTCATTGTCAAGAATAATAATCTGGTGTTTTAAATAACGGTCTTCTTATTCACAATGATTATGAGCCTGTAATGGAGCTGAAGAAGTTTATGTGCGGTGTCGGCGGTTTCTTTTCCGGATGAACCGCAAGAGCACAGCAGTGATGCCCAAAAGAGAGGTGAGTTTCAGTTATCTTGTGGTGATGGTATTTCTTCTCAACGGTTGTGCAGCAACACTTGATGCCCTGCAGAAGCCTCCTGTACGTGTTTTTTATGCCACGGACCGTTACCGTACCGGAAAAGCCGATCCCGATAAATTTTACGGCCATCAGAGGGGAGAGTTGACCTACGGAACCTGTGAGGTCACTATTCCTTCTGTTCACAGTGTCTCGGAGCTTGAATCTCCTGTCATCCGCAGTGATCCGGGGCGCCACATTGTCCTCAGCAGGGTTACCCCGGAAAGCGAAGAAGCCTATTACGCCAACCTTGCGCGCCTTCTGCAGAACACAGATCAAAAGCATGCCATCATCTACGTGCACGGTTACAACACGAGCTTTGACGAGGCTTGCCGGATAATGGCGCAGATAATCAGCGATCTTGACTTTGTCGGGCCGGCGGTGTTTTACAGCTGGCCGTCACAGTCAAGTCTCGGAGCCTATGCCGACGATGAGGCAAGTGTCGCTTTGTCGGAAAAGAATCTGCCTGGTTTTCTGGAGTCATTTGCCGAGCGTTCCGGAGCGAAAAAAATCATGCTTATTGCCCATAGTATGGGTAACCGCGCCATTTGCGGTGCATTTGCCACACTTGCCGAGCGGCGGCCGGATCTTGGAAAAAAGTTCAGCGAGCTTATTCTGGCGGCACCCGATATCGATGTTCTTAACTTCAGGCAGAATATTGCTCCGGCTATAACAGGACGCGGACCCAGGGTAACGCTTTACGCATCATTCCATGACAAGGCGCTTGATGTATCCAAAGGGCTGCACAACGGTAATCAGAGGATCGGCGACATGAGTGGCGGGCCTGTGATTGTGCCGGGAATTGAAACCATTGACGCTACAGATGTCGACGCCAGCTTTCTCGGGCACTCATACTACAACAGTTCCCGTTCGGTGCTCTCCGATCTGTTCTATCTTATAGCCAAAGGTTTTCGCGCGTATGACCGCTTCTCCCTTGAACCGGTCGATACCCCTGAAGGCCGCTACTGGAAATTCAAGAAATAAGCCCATTATCCCTTCCAAAACCTTCACCTGTGGCACCTGAGGCTCCCGATCTTCAGGTAGATTGTTCCGTGTATAATACGTATCTTGGCTAATAATTTTTTCCGGTTCTCAATACCGGTTATAACGTTAAAGTCCAGGGCTGTATGGCATATTTTAATCATCTCTGTCTCGTCGAGGCCCCTCAGACCATCATTACGCCGTTTCCCCGCTTCATTTCCGACTGTATCGGTGTCTGTTATCTTGCTGCGGCGGTCGTTGACGATGTTGAAAGCCTTGTCATGCCTGATAATTACTACAATGACGGAATATTCGACAGTCTCAGAGAGCTGCTGAAGAAAAAGACTGTGGACATGGTGGCTATTTCATCAATGACCGGGGCTTTCTATCAGGCTGAAAAACTTTCCCGGATTGCCAAAGAAGCCGGTGCTTTTGTCGTCATGGGCGGGTTTCATCCGACAGCGCTTCCCGAGGAAGTGCTGAAACTCGGCAGTGTGGACGTTGTGGTTATCGGAGAAGGCGAGGAAACCTTCAGGGAGCTGGTGCTGAAAGGCCCTTCCCGCGATGTCAAAGGGATTGCCTACAGGGAAGGGGGCGAAATTGTCCGTACCCCGATGCGAGAGGTTATCTCCGATATCAATTCCATACGCTTTCCGCTGCGTTCGCTTCGTCCCGAGCGATACGGTGAAAAAGGAGACGCCTACTCAATCGATACCATCTATACGTCGAGGGGATGCCCGTGGTCATGCTCGTTCTGCGCCAACGACCAGATGCACAAAGGCTGGAGAGGCAGAAGCGCTGAAAATGTTGTCGAGGAGATTGCCCTGCTGCACGATCCCGATAATAAAAAGCTCATCAAGATCTGGGACGCGAATTTTCTCACCAATATCGGCAGGGCGGAAAAAATCTGTGACCTCATGATCGAAAGGGGATTGACCAATTTCAGGATCATGACGGAGACCAGGGCGAAGGACCTTGTCCGGGCTGAACGGATTCTGGGCAAACTCCGTCGTATCGGGCTGAGCAAAGTCGGGCTCGGCATTGAAAGCCCGAGTGAGGCCACCCTTGCACTCATGAACAAGAAAAACAGCCTTGACGACGTTTCCACGGCCATCGCGCTCTGCAGGAAAAACGGCATTGGAGCTGAAGGCTATTTTATTATCGGCCACTATACCGAAAACGAACAGGACACCATGGCCTACCCGGATTTTGCCAAATCGCTTGGTCTCAGGCAGGCACTTTTCATGATTATGACACCCTATCCGGGCACCGGAATTTTTACGGAGTACAAAAACGAAGGAAAAATCCGTTCATTCGACTGGGACCTCTACAACAACTACTGTCCTGTTATCGAGACGCGAAGTATGGACAGTGATACACTTGTTGCCATGCTGGCCTACTGCAATGCGGCCTTCAACGGATACCGGACGGTTATGAAGAGAAACACCACGAACAAGTTTCTGCTCAACTTCATGATCGATCTTTTTCAGTTCTGCTTTTTGCTTCGGGTCAACAAAAACCTCTCTCATGCAGAGATAGGCACTGTTTTATACGGCGCTCTTGTGCGGTTTCTTGACCATGAAAACGGACAGGTGGAACTCTCGTCTCCGCCCTCTTCCGCCAGAAGACTGCCACGACCCCTTGCCATCAGGCTCCGCCACTCACAGCAGAGATGCATTGATTATACTCTTGATGAGAAAGATGGCAAAAGGGTGCTGACCATGATCGAACGATCCGCAGAGACCTCCATGCCGCCCTCCCGTGGTCCGGAGATAAGGCTGGACAAACTTGTTGACTGTGCCTGCGCAGTCTCCATGGACAAGCTGATGAGCGTCCTTTACCGGAACGAATGGCTGCGAAACAACCCCGGCCGGATGACGGGACAGCTCCTGTCGATTCTTGCCGACCCGGATGTTCTGCGGTTCGGGGTGAAAATTGCAGCTCTTTTCATCGGGACCTATCGCAAAAACGCTCCGATGCCGGCAGTCCAGACTGGCCGGTTTGTTCTGAAAAAAAGAGAGACCCCGACCTTGCAGGCATGAGGGTATCCGTCCGGATTGCTCCCGGAAAGGGTCTTTTGTTTTTCTGCACCCGGCCGTTAACTTTTTTCTGTCAATCAGCGTAATTCCTGCTCATGGTATTCCGGTCAGTTCTCTGTATAATAGGCATGAACAATTCATCGACGGCTATACCACTGAGTGACTCTCCTTCGCAGAATAAATACAGGATGAGCCGGAGCGCTCCATGTTGAGCGCCGTTTCATCAAAGCCGGCATCACCGTCCAGCCCTGATTCCGTCATGTTCGAAACCCTTCGCAGGGTGTTCGGTTTTCATGAGTTCCGCCCCAATCAGGAACGGATTGTCCGGGCAATTCTCGACAGGCAGGACGTTTTTGCGGTCATGCCGACCGGAGGAGGCAAATCGCTCTGCTACCAGCTTCCGGCCGTCCTGCTGCCGGGCACCTGCATGGTGATCAGCCCGCTTATAGCGCTCATGAAAGATCAGGTTGACGGAGCCCGTTCAAACGGCATCCGTGCGGCATTTCTCAACAGCTCCCTTTCTTCCGATGAGCGTGAGAGTGTCATCCGTGATCTGCTTTCGAACTCCCTCGACCTGCTCTATGTAGCGCCCGAACGGTTCACACTCGATCATTTCAGGGAGATGCTCGGGAAGGTGCAGATCAGCATGGCCGTTATCGATGAAGCTCGCTGCATTTCAGAATGGGGCCACGATTTCAGGCCCGACTACCTGTCGCTTTCAGCGCTGGTGACCCTGTTTCCCGATCTCCCGGTTTCAGCCTTTACCGCGACGGCAACCAACCGTGTGCAGCAGGATATCCTCGACAAAATCGCCCTGCGCAGCCCGCTTATTGTCAGGGCCTCCTTTGACAGGCCTAACCTCTGCTATGACGTACGCTTCAAGGAAAATACGGATGCGCAGATCGTTTCCATGCTGAAAAGCAACCGTGGCAAGGCAGGCATTATCTATCGTACAAGCCGCAAAAACGTCAACGACACCGCGACGATGCTGCAGGCAAAAGGGTTCCGAGCCCTTCCGTACCATGCCGGTCTCAGTGACGGTGAGCGTAAACAAAATCAGGAAGCATTCATCCGCGATGAAGCGGACGTGATTGTGGCCACCATCGCATTCGGTATGGGTATCGACAAATCGAATATCCGCTTTGTAATCCATGCCGACCTTCCAAAAAGCATCGAGAACTACTACCAGGAAACCGGCAGGGCTGGCCGTGACGGGGAAGCGGCGCACTGCACCCTTCTTTTTTCACAGGGTGATATTCCCAAAGTGCGTTTCTTTATCGATACGATGCCGGACGAAACCGAGCGGTCGAGAGCGTCCGCCGCCCTTTCAAGGGTGATCAACTTTGCCTCGGCTTCAGTCTGCAGGCGCAGAACCCTGCTTGACTATTTCGGAGAAACATACCCTCATGAAAACTGCGGCTCCTGCGATATCTGCCTCGGCACCCGGGAAGTGGTCGACTGCACCCTTGAAGCGCAGATGCTGCTCTCGGCGATCGTCCGCACCGAAGAGCGTTTCGGGGCGGCGCATATTGTAGATATTGTCACCGGCAGCGGCAGTAAAAAGATCCTTGACTTCGGTCACGACCGTCTGAAAACCTGGGGCGTGGGCAAAGGGCACGATAAAAAATACTGGCGCAGGCTTCTTGACGAGCTTCTGGCCCAGAAAGTCATTGAACGGACGGAAGGCCTCTATCCGCTGCTCATGCTCCTGCCGAAAGCGGTACGGGTCCTTAAACATGAAGAGCGCATTGAAATGGTCAGTGTTGTGGAAAAGAAAAAGGAAAAAGCCGTTCAGGGAAAGCCCGGAGTTTCAGGTGTGCCATATGATCAGGAACTGTTCGAACTGTTCAGGACGCTTCGCAAGCAGATCGCCGACGAGCAGGGGATCCCTCCCTACGTTGTTTTTTCGGACCGCTCACTGCATGAGATGGCCTCTCGTTTTCCCCGGACGGCTGAAGAGATGCTTGCCGTTTCAGGAGTCGGCGAAGTCAAGCTCGAACGATACGGCAGGCAGTTTCTCCGCCTCATCGACCGCTACTGCAGTGATCACCCCGACCGGAAAATTCTGAATCCCGAATAGTCAGAAAGTACGCTAAGCCCTGTTTTCTTCCGTTTAATTCTTCCCGGTCAATTTTTGACAGGACGCCTGCTTTTTGCCGCTCCCCTGGCTGAGCGCATTCCAGCATAATTTGAGTCCTGGAGCGCCGGGAGGTATTTGACGTGCTTGCAGGATGTTTATTTGTGCTCTGTCTCTGCTTTTTTCAGATTCTCCGCGACGGCGCGGGCGTTGCGTTTCAGGCGCCGGAGCCCGATGCGGAAAACCGGGGTGCCGTAGAAAAGGTCGCGGAAGCCTGATCCGGTGAGGTTCAGTATTTCGTCCGCGGTGATGCTGATGAGATTGTTTCGCAAGGGAAATAA
>Ga0265593_1000576_pt1 | contig 19389 bp, 19 predicted proteins | sample saktaG_8_FD_190136 | JGI IMG/M metagenome (GOLD analysis project Ga0265593, IMG submission 190136) | Saline water microbial communities from Sakinaw Lake, British Columbia, Canada - sak_2011_5_24_36m | ecosystem: Environmental > Aquatic > Non-marine Saline and Alkaline > Saline ...
AGGTGTTCAACCCCAAGTTAACTGAATGGCTTATTGAATACAATTTCAAAAGACCCCATGAAGCTCTCGCATATCAGACACCTATGCAATTTAACGACTTGTCACCTATGTACTCATCCTGTACATTATGTTGACTATTTTTGATTAAAATGTTATCATTTTTTATCGAGCAAAACTGCTTGAAAAGTTCTTTATCATATAATTTAACTACACTGTTAGTCAATTTTTTAGTGTTAAATATTTTCTAAACCTTCAAAAATAGTTGCTATGCCTAAAAAACCTTTCAATGGAGATGAATTTGAGATCGCGTCATATCTTAAGCTTTGGTCTCAAGAACTGTTAGGCAAAATTAACGAAAGAGAAGAGTCAGATAAAAAGTTTTCTTTTGAGAATTTTATTGTGGAAATTATCAATGGAATCGATGAAATTCTAAAGATTTTCCTCCATAAAGAGAGAAAAGACGCTGATACTTAAAAAGATCTTTTTCCTTTAAAAATCATTTTTCTAAAACCTTTCTAACAGATAATCTATGTTAAATTATGCAAAGGGCTGGAAAGCGTCTATTGGTGGAATAGAAACGATAATTCCTTTTTATCAAACTGTAAATAAAGCAGGTGATATGGGAGAAGTTTTTAATCAGCCGTTGACGCTGGAGGAATTTAAATGGTTGTATGCTTTTTTCGAGAAATATCAGGGCTCAGAGGAGGCAAGCTTAGCTGATTTCAAAAAGGCTCATGATCTTCAGAGAAGGCTTAGCCCAACAATGAGAGGGATGGGGAATGGGCTTCCCAAATTGTCAGGAATCACCACAGAAAAGTAATTTTCCAAATAGGCCATTTTTATATTAATAGATAAAATATAAAAATGGCCTTTAAACTTTTCAAAGACCGCTTAAGTAATTTTTTCTGGTACATCTTGAAAATTGTTGCTATGATAAGTTAGTTATAAAAATCGAAAAAATATGGAAGAAATAAATTATCCAATCAGAATTAATCGCTATTTGGCGCTTAACAATTATTGCAGTCGGCGCGAAGCAGATGAATACATCGCCAAGGGGCTCGTGTTGGTTAATGGCAAAAAAGCCAAAATTGGTGACAAGGTTTTTCGAGATGATAAGATTGAATTTAACGTGAAGGAAAAAGGCGTATTGAAAAAATATGTCTATTTTGCATATTATAAAGCGCGGGGAATCGTGACTCATTCTCCAAAGGACGGGCAAAAAAGCATTGCTAACGTGGTCAAAGTGGCTGATGACGTTTTTCCAGTTGGAAGATTGGACAAAAACTCTCACGGATTGATTATTCTTAGCAATGATGGACGAATCACCGACAAATTGCTTAATCCAGAGAGGGAACACGAAAAAGAATATGTGGTGCAGGTAAATAAACCAATCACGAATATTTTTCTCAAGGTTATGCGTCAAGGCGTGCAACTTGAAGATTTCAAAACTCTTCCCGCAATCGTTGAAAAAAAAGATGAACTGACTTTTCACATCACTTTAACTGAAGGAAAAAAACATCAAATCCGTCGAATGTGCGCAGCGCTTGGTTGGGAAGTGGTTGATTTGAAAAGAATCAGAATTATGAATGTCAAGCTTGGAAGACTCGGAGTCGGTCAAATGCGCCCACTCGGTGAAGAAGAAACCAAAATTTTATTGAAAAGTTTGGGAATAGTTTAATATTTTTTCTGTATCGTCTTTGCGAGGATGTAATCATCCGAAGCAATCCAGAACGATACAAGATTAACTTTTCTTTTAATAGAAAAGTTACAAAACTTGCCTACCGGCAGGCAGGGAAATTCCGCACGTGCTTCCTCCCAAGGCCGACAGGTGTTGCTGGGGCAAATCAATTTTGTCATTCCCGTGAAAACGGGAATCCAGGTCCGCATTTTGAATTTGGATCTCCAGTCCCTGCTTGTCGGTAGGCAAGAAGCTGAGGACGACACTGCTGTATCGATTTCTTAACGCTCATCACTCGTCTTTCGCCCGCCTCGCGCCCGCCTCGTGTCGACAAGTGATCGTTTCCGCGAGTCGAGGCTGGCCTACGCACTGCGCAATGTGCGGACAAAGAATTCGGGGATGCAAAATTCTAAAATTCTAGAAGCTAGAATCTAAAATCTTTTTTGTATTTTTGTATTAATTTTGTAATTTCGTAGGGGCATGAGAATTGCAATTCACGCGGCGGATTTGGATAACGAGCGGATTGATGGCACGAGAGTGTATCTCCTAAATACGCTCAAAAATTTTGGCGTGCTTGATGAGCAGGCTGAATTTTTTGTTTATCACAAAGATAATTTCAATCCTCAATTGACTCCACCAACTTTTAAAAATTATTTTTTCAAAAAAATTCCTTTTCCAAAATTTTGGACCCAGACTCGTTTTGCTTGGCAGATTTTTTGGGACAAACCAGATGTGCTCTGGATGCCGATGCATAATTTGCCACGACTAAGAAGGAAGAATTTAAAAACCGTAGTAACTGTTCACGATTTGGCTTTCAAAATATTCCCACAGTATTTTCCCAAAAAAGAACTAGACAACCTTAATAATCTGACTGATTATGCTGTTAAAAATACCGATAGTTTGATAGCCATTTCTCAAGCAACCAAAAATGACATTTTGAAATTTTATCCGACTATCAAATCTGAAAAAATCAAAGTCATCCAACACGGATTTGATCAGAAGTTATTTCAGAGTCAAGTTTCCCAAATTCAGGATGAAGAAATTCTAGCAAGCTATAACCTAAAAGCTAAAAGCTATCTTTTATACGTCGGTGCGATCCAACCCCGCAAGAATCTAATCGTGTTAATTGAAGCCTTCGAAAAAGTCAAAAAAAATCATTCTGAGATGAAGCTGGTTTTTGCAGGTGCACCTGCTTGGAATTTTGCGGAAACTTTCGAAAGGATCAAAAAAAGTGTTTTCAAAAATGATATCATTGTCACTGGGAAAGTGCCATTTGAACAATTGCCGACGTTTTATCACTGTGCTAGCATTTTTGTTTTTCCTTCCTTGTATGAAGGTTTTGGAATTCCAATTTTGGAAGCTTTTGCTTGTGAAACTCCAGTCGTTTGCGCTGGAAATTCAAGTCTTTTGGAAGTTGGAGGAAACGCAGTTCTTTACTTTGACGCTGACAGTGTTGTTCAATTGACTGAAAGTATTGAAAAAGTTCTAAGCGACAAAATTTTATCTGAAAAAATGATTTCTGCTGGCAAGCTTCAAGCGCAAAAATTTTCCTGGGAAAAATGTGCCGAGGAAACTTTAGAATTCATCAAGTCTACGCAGAAGGGTTAATCTGAATTCAAAAGTTGGTATAAGAGAATAAAAATGGATATAGTCGAGATAGTTATGGCGATGTTTTCCCAGAGCGAAAATTGCAAAAGGGAATTGCCAATCATCAAAAAAAGCGCAACTATCAGAATTGGAACAAGCTTGCTTTTGCTCAGTTTTATTTTAGGATAGGAAAGGTTGAGCTTACTTCCAATCAGAACAATTCCCCCAAAAACAAAGAGCAGTGGCAAGGATAATTTCAAAAGGCTTAAGTGTGAAGTTATGATTCCAGGAATTAGTCCTTCAACAATCAGAATCATTGTAAATGAGAAGAGTAGAATAAAAAGCGCATCATGAGCAAGCTTATAAATAAGATTCAAAAAATTTTCGTTGAAAAGAATCTTTTTTGTTTTTCTTTTTATTAAATGCAAATGTTTTTTAATTTTTGACATAGTTGTTTTGGAGACGATATTTAATAAGCGACAAGGAGGTCAATATATTTTCCCGACTGAATTTTGTGAAAAAAACTGCATTAGCCAATTGGAGCTTAACATCACTTGCAAAAATTATATCGAATTGGTAATCGTTTCCTGGGAAATTATTCAGGTCGCCCAGCTTAATTTCACACTCAAAGGTCTGAAAAGTCAGTGGGACTTTCACCAAACTACAAGAAACTTCTTTTTCCAAACTTTTTGAATCAACCACGATAGGGGAGTTTTTGGAATAGGTCTCAACAATGGATTTGTTTTCAATCGGCATTTTCAAGCCTGCTTTTAGGAGGAAATATTTGCTTGACTGTCTATCAAGAAAAATTGTTCCATCTGGATGTGGTTGATTGACCGTCAGTTGTTTTTGTCTTTTATAACTATTTATTTCTGCCAGAGTCAGTGGGATGACGTCATTCCAATCAAAGCCCATTGCAACAAAGGTCGCTGAATCAGCGAAGGGATAGCTGTTCCCTTGACTGAGAATGAAAACAGATTGATCAGAAGAGACTAGGGTTCCGTCAGCAAAACCAATGAAATTTTCGGAAACAACTTTGTTATTCAAAAAATCTTCATTTTTGGGAATTGCCTGAGTCGGCTGGTATCTGGAAAGAAAAGCTTTGTCGTTGGCAAACGGAAAAAGTTGTCCATTTTTGAATTGATAATATCTGTTTCCGATAACAATAAGAGTTCCATCAGGATAAGAATTTGCGTTCATAATATCTTCACCTTCAGAATTGAAGCTAAGCTCGTCTTGCGAAATTCTTACAAAGGAAGACCTGGAAAATCCTAATTGATCCAAGGCTGAGCCAGAGATGAATTGGCGAGCTTTTCCATTTGAAATTATATAATAACCCCCGTTGATACTAAAAAGAGATCCGTCAACGAAACCAAGCGGTGTGCCTTCGGGATAAAAGAATGCGCTATATGATTTTCGAACTTTTATGATTGTTTTTTCAAGAGATTTCGAATTTTTGGATGTGATTATTTTCAATTTTACGTTCCCAAAATTTCCCAGAGGGTTTGCATTGAAAGAAAGTTGTTCTTTGTTTGCAATCAGTCCATTTCGAAGTGGATTTTGGGAGGTTGTTCTCGACAAAACTAAAGTGTTTTTCAGAGATTTCAAATCATCAAAAAATAAACTTAGTGATATTTCTGGAAATAGAATTTTATAGGCAATAAATATGGCGGTTAACAAAAAAAATAGATATAAAAAAATTCTGGAAATTAAATATATTCTTTTCCATTTCAACTGTGAGGTTACTTTGTGGACGAGATTGATCATTTTTTATTTTAAAACCTTAAAGATAATACCATGCGTGGAGGAGGATCTTTTTTCTGGAAAATGAGTCAGCACATTTCCAGCATTCGATTTAAGCTCCAATTGTGAAGTTTCAAAAGTAAATTGATCAACCGGAACTAGCATTTTTCCAATCGTGCTATTTGTGTAAAAGGGAATTTTGCTGTCAGACGTTATTAAGTAGACATCCTTGAAAGATTTGAAATCGAGCTTGGAAATATCTTGGGGGTTGAAAAAATAGACCGAATTTTTCAGATAAAGGAAGTTCATTGGTCCAGAAATCATCGCCCAGCCATCGCCAGTTGCTTGGCTATCAATTAAAATCAAATCATTTGAAGAAAAAAGATCGCTTATCTTTTCAGTCTGTTTGAGCAAATTTTTATTTTCAGAGAAAGTTGCAAAGTGCAGAAAAGCTGGCATATTTCCCACAAGCAAGAAAATTATGATTATTGGTGGCACCGTTTTTGTTGCTAGATTTTTTTTATGAGAGCTAAGGTAATTGCTCAAATCACTTATCAGCAAAGAACAATAAAAAATTGCAACGGGTAGGATTGCGAAAGTAAATCTTCGAAGCATCCAGGGATGATCTGGTGAAATGTGAGAATCAAAAAAATAAATTAAGGTTGGCGCAATCACGAAAAATGGAACAAGCTTAAGAGTATCCCTTCGTAGAGCATATAAAAAGAGAGCAATTGCCGACACTAAAAAGAAACTAAGCATCCCATATAGTTGAAAAATTTTCAAAATATAGAATTTAGGAAGAGCTGAGTCGTTCAAAATACCGAGTTGTGATGCTTGAGGTACTGCTAAGTTTGGAATAATTGCTTTGATGAGTTCCTTATAAAAATTAATATCCCAAAAAAAGTTAACCAAAAAAACTAAGAGAAAAAAGCTTAAAATGAAAAAAAACTTGGAATGAAAAGTATCTTTCAGATAAAGCAAAGTTTTTTTATTGAAAAAAACAATAGCCACAGAAACGAACAGGAAAGCCATACCTTCAATGCGTGCAAATGCAAGCAGGGTCGAGGAGGCAAGCAATAGCAAGAAATTAAGCTCGGTTTGCTTTTTCAGGAAAGTTATCAAGGAAAAAATTGAAACCCAAAGGAGCGTCAAGGCCAAATTTTCACTTAGGGTATATTTAGGAAACCAATATATCGAAAGCGAAGTTGCTATAAGCAAAAGTGAGACAACCGAAGACCGTATCGGCATAAATAGTCTTGCCAATAAATAGAAAGTAACCAAAAAGAAAATCGAAAGAACTGCATTGGCAATGACAAAACCCGCAATACCGAAAATCCCATAGAAGGTAGCCAACCAAGCTGTATAAGCCAATGGAAATTGAGTGATTAGCTTCCCACTATTAGTATAAAAGAATCCTGGAAAATTAAGTGCTTTGCCGGGCCCACGCAATTGGAAAAATACATCGCTGGCGGGGGTTGAAAAAGTGAGTTTGTGATTTTGCGCAAGTCTGATGGCTGATTCACTTATCGTGCCTTGATCTCGTCCGGAGAAAATTGTCGGAGTTGTGAAAAAGGATAAAGTGACCGTAAAGATAACTATGCCAAGAGTAACCAATAGCAATTCTTTTGAAGTCTTGAAATAATTTTTATTTCTGATTTCTTTTATGATCAATACTGCCATTGCAACAAAGAAAACCATCCAGACAAGCCAAGCATAGAAAAAACCGACCAAGGTCAGTAAAAAACCGGTCCAACCAAAAATCATCCAAAGTAGGGACTTAAGGGCAAATATTCGATAATCAGATTCGGACAGTTGTTGATTCATCTAGTAATGGAAATTCAAATGGGCTTTGCTCAGAGAAATTTCTGCTTTTATTTGCTTAATTTTTTGTAAAATCAATGTTTGGCAGTAATAAAACAAACATTCTCATAGCTTTTTTTCACTTAGCTTATTACTTCAATTATACCGAGATTTTTTGGATTTGCAAAGCATTTTTGGTTGAGGTAAAATAAACTAAAGTGTTCAATTATTTTCTTGATAAATCAAAAACAAAAAAACAGATGACAAAAGAAGTGTCCACTCAACGTGGAAAAAGACCAAATTTTTTTCATTGGTATTGTAATGAAGGGATTTATAATCTACTGGAAATTTGGAGAAATTATATGCTTTTCAGTTGGCGTTACTTTTCAATCAAGGAACTCTTTGTAACTTGGTTTTTCCCTTGGCATAGGGATGTTGTTTTTGCCAATTGGCGAGGGTTTAATCCTTTGCGCTTTTTTGAAACTTTGCTTGAGAATTTGATTTCTAGGCTGATGGGAACTTTAGTAAGGACGTTTGTAATCCTGTCCGGATTGGTTGTTTTTATGCTAACTTTTCTGATTGGCATTGCAACTACTTTAATCTGGATATCTTTCCCGATCATTTTTATTGTGGTACTAGTCTTGTCATTTAGGGGAGGCATCAATCCTCTTGGTATTTCTGGCTTGCTTTTGTGGATTATATTTGTGACCATTTGGTATTTGGATGGAACACGAATTTCACTCTCAAATATGAGTTTGGAACAATTTAAAAGGCACCTTATTTTTGAAAGAATTTGTGGTCGTCTTGGAATATCACGCAAGGATTTTCCGATTGAAATTTTGGAAAATCAAGATATGCTTGCTGATTTTCTCAAAGCTCGCAATATTTCAATCGAGGAATATATCCAAATAGGAGAATGGGAGATTGAAAGGATGCAGAAAAAAATTGATGATGCTAAGTTTTGGGATTGGCAGCAACTCAAAAAAATGATTCCAATCGGAATGCAATGGCGTTTTGGTTTTACAGTGAATTTGGATCGCTATGCTAGCAATTTATCTGAAAATGATTTTAGTGAATATTCTGACGCCAAGCTTATTGGAAGAGATGGTGAGTGGGAAATTTTGAGATTAATTCTTACGCGACCAGATCAGAATTGCGCTTTTGTTATAGGCAATGCAGGAATAGGTAAAAAAACCCTCATCCATTCTCTAGCTCGAAAAATCAGAACCGGAAATGAAGAAGGTTCATTTCGAAATACAAGGATAATGCTTCTTGATCTTAGTCAGGCAATTTCGGACGCAATAAATCAAGGCCAGGATATCGGAGAAAAGCTCAGGATGATTTTTTATGAAGCGGCTTTGGCTGGCAACGTTATTTTGGTTATTGAGCACATTGAACATTATTTGGGAGGCCAAGAAAATTTGCTCCATCCGGATGTTGCTTCAGTGCTTGCTGAATTTCTTGCGCTACCTTCTTTTCGATTGATTGCTACTTCAACTTCAAATGAATATCATAGCTTAATTGAAAAGCAACAACAAATAGCGAAATATTTTGAAATAATTGAAATGGGTGAACCAACTGAAAGCGAAACAGTTGCAATTATGCTTAGGCAACTTGAAAAATATGAAACAAAAAAAGTCTTGTTTTCTTATCGGGCTCTCAGGGAAGTCGTGAGAATTTCTTCCAGGCACAATTGGAACACACCACTTCCTGAGCGAGCGCTTGATTTGATGATGGAGGTCTTAATGTTTTGGAACAAAAATTCTAAGCAACAGTTTGTGACCGAAGAAACAATTAATGAATTTCTTTCACTCAAAACAGGAGTCAAGCAGGGTGAGATTGGAAGTGTTGAACGCAAGAAGCTTTTGAATTTGGAGGACGTGCTCCATCGACATGTTATAGGGCAACAAAAAGCAGTTAGCCAAGTAGCTGAAGCGCTCAGACGAGCGCGGAGTGGTATCGCCGATTCGCAAAAACCGATTGGAAGTTTTCTTTTCTTGGGTCCGACCGGAGTCGGAAAAACCGAAACTGCTAAGGCTTTGGCAAAGGTTTATTTTGGAGATGAAAAACACATCGTTCGTCTGGATATGAGCGAATTTCAGACTCCAGATTCCATAGATAGACTTCTTGGTTCAAGTCAGCTTAATCAGCAGGGCAGACTCGTGACTCAAATCAAAGATAATCCATATTCGTTGTTGCTTTTGGATGAAATTGAAAAAGCTTATCCTGATATCCTAGACATTTTTCTGCAAATTTTGGACGAAGGTTTCGTGACCGATGCCTTTGGAGAAAAAATTAATTTCAGAAATTGCATCATTATCGCAACTTCAAATGCGGGAGCTACTATCATCAAAAATAAGGTTGAAGAACAGGCGTCACCCGAAGAGATAAGATCGGCAATTGTTGATTGGGCAGTCGAAAAAAACGTTTTCAAGGTTGAATTTTTAAATCGTTTTGATGGTGTAATATTTTTCAGACCTCTTGGGCAAAATGAGCTTAAAGGTGTGGTTCGTCTTAAGCTTGATGATTTTGTCAGTCGTCTGGATAAAGAGAAAAACATCCAAATTGATTTCGATGATGATATCATTGAAAAGATAATTAAAAATGGTTATGATCCAGTTTTTGGGGCCAGGTCTCTTAATCGATATATTGAAGACACGGTTGAAAATCTTGTAGCTAAAGAAATAATCTCAGGACAAGCCACTGAAGGGGGAAAAATCAAGATAAGTCTTTAGGCTATGCATTTACCGATATTTACTGTAAACTACGAAGTATATGAATCCGGTAGTGAGAATTCAAAAATCGGATTTTTAAAAGGTAGCTACGGTTAGCTTTATTTTGAATGCTTCTATTTTATAGGAATTTTTATGGGCATAGCCCATTTGAATTGCTACTACCGGATGAAAAAGATATTAGTCATTGCTCCTACTCCGTTTTTTGCGGATAGGGGAACACATATTAGGATACTTGAGGAAGCTCTGGCATTGGAAAAATTAGGTCACAAAATAACGATTGCGACTTATCATATTGGCAACGAAATCGATTCCAGTGTTGAGACGAAAATATCCGTCAGGAGAATCCGGCGGCTTCTTTTTTGGTACAAAAAATTGGAAGCCGGGCCTGATTGGCAAAAAATAATTTTGGATTTGATGTTGATTCGAAAAGCTTTTCATTTGGCCAGAATTGAAAGGCCTGACATCATCCACGCTCATCTCCACGAAGGAGTTGCGCTTGGTTGGATTGTGCAGAAAGCTCTTTTCTGGCGGAAAATGAAGCTGGTTGCTGATTTTCATGGCAGTTTGACCAAAGAAATGGTTTCGCACAGCTATCTGCAGACGGGTATTCTTAAGGCGATATTTTCTTTTGGCGAAAAATTCATCAACAATCTCGGAGACGTTGCAATTACAAGCTCTCAAGAAAATACCCAGGAAATAATGGTTTCAAGAAAAGACAAAAAAGTTAAAACTGTTTTAGACGGCGCCAACCCGGATCACTATGCAGATTTGCCAGACAAGAAAGAACTGAGACGAGAATTTGAACTGCCTGATGAAAAGATAATCGTGACCTATACGGGAGCCATGATGCTAAACAAAGGCATCAGATATCTGCTAGAAGCGATTCCTCAAGTGCTGGCGCAAAACAAAAATGTTTTTTTCATCATTGCAGGCTTCCCGGTTGAAGAAGTGAGCAAATTTGTCCAAGAAAACAATTTGAAAAATGACGTTCGGATTATCAGCCCGCTTAGTTATTTTGAAATGCCAAAAATTTTGTTGGCAAGCGACATCGCCATCGACCCAAAGGACTCTTCGACTAGGCAAGCCAGTGGAAAAATTTTACAATATATGGCAGCCGGACTGCCGGTAGTTTGTTTTGATCGTCAAAACAATCGAGCCTATTTAGGTGAAGGTGGCCAATTTGTTCAAGATATTTCTTCTAAGGGACTGGCAGAGGCCATTTTATTTTTAACTGACAATGAAAACGAAATGCAAAAAAAAGGTGCTATTAACAAAAAAAGAGTCAGGGATTTTAGCTGGGAAAAATCGGCCCAGAAAATCAGCGAGATTTGTATGTTATAATGAGTTTAGGCAGAGCATTTTATTGGTGCTTAGAGCTTATGCGCTTGCTCTGAAATAATTCCTAAGCAGAGAACTAAATGAAATTGATATTAATTAAAATAGGAAAGGCTTGGCAGACAATCAAGCGAGATGGGATTGTAAAAGGTAGCAGACGCATTATACCTGCTATTTTGGGTCTTTTTCGTTTTGTTGGAAAGGGCGACGTCTTATTTATTACTGGAGGGGTCGGCGATAGCGCCAGATATCGAACCCACCACGCAGCGGAAGAACTTGAGGCGCATGGTTTTAAATGTGGCATAACTATTCAAGACAATCCGTTTTTGCAAACATATGTAAAAAAGTTCAAGATATTCATTTTTCATCGCGTGTTATTTACTCCAAACGTTCAAAAAATGGTGGAAAATATCAAAAAGCAAAATAAAGAAATTATTTTTGAAACAGATGATCTGGTTTACGATCCAAAGTACCTTAAATATATGGACTATTTTAAGGTTATGAATTCTCTTGAAAAGAAACTTTATGAAAATGGGGTCGGTGGCGAAATTCTTAATGACCCTTATGTAAAAGTTTGTACGACTGCAACTTCATATTTAGCCGAGAAATTATCAGAGCATGGCAAAAAAGTCATCCTTGTCCAAAATAAACTTTCTCAAAAGGAGCTTGAATATGCCAACATCGCACTCCAACTTCCCAAGAGAGAAAAAGATGGAATTGTTCGTATTGGTTATTTCAGCGGAACCATCAGTCATAATAAGGATTTTGCAACAATAACCAAGTCCTTGGTTCGAATTTTGGAAAAATATCCCAATTCGGAATTATTTTTGGTCGGACCTCTGGATATTGAAAGTGAACTTAATAAAATGAAAAATCAGATAAAGCAACTCCCCTGGGTTACTCTTGAAAAGCATTTTATCAATATTGCTAGCGTAGATATTAACATTGTGCCTTTGGAGATAGGCAACCCTTTCTGCGAATCAAAATCTGAACTGAAATTCATTGAGGCGGGAGCTGTAAAAATTCCAACTGTGGCTGCGGCGACCAGACCATATCAAGAGGCAATTATTGAGGGAGTTGATGGCTTTATTGCTGATGGCGAAGAGCAATGGTTTCAGAAACTTGAAAAACTTATTCTTGATGAAAATCTGCGCAAGTCGATGGGAGAAAAGGCTAGGGAGAAAGTTTTGGAAAAGTATGCTATTCAGAATGCAAACAATGCAGATTATTATGAATATTTAAGGTCAAAATTAAAATAGAAGTTATGCTAATCCACGAATAAATACCAATCCGCTAATCACTAATGGGAATGGTTATTAATTCGCAATTTATGGATTAGTGTTTATTAGCATAATTGGTATAACATTTCAAATTTATGAAAATTTTAGTCACCGGTGGTGCTGGATTCATCGGCAGTAACATCACCAAAAAATTATTAGAGCGCGGGGATAGCGTGGTTTGTGTGGATGAATTTAATGATTATTATTCCCCAAAAATAAAAGAGCTTAATGTTGCGCAGTTTGCAGACAATCAAAACTATGTTTTGTATCGTGGAACTATCACGGATTTTGAATTTTTGAAAAGCATTTTTGAAAAAGAAAACATCCAGCGGGTGATTCACACCGCCGCTAGAGCTGGAGTTCGTCCTAGCATCGAAAACCCATTTATCTATGAAGATACAAACGTAAAGGGAACGCTCAATTTGCTTCATTTGGCTAAAGAATTTGCAATTGAAAATTTTGTGCTTTTTAGTTCTTCTTCAGTCTATGGAAATGCTCCAAAAGTGCCATTTTCTGAAACTGACCCGGTAGATAATCCCATTTCACCCTACGCAGCCACCAAGAAGGCCACAGAGCTTCTGGGATACACTTATCATCATCTTTACGGCCTCAATGTCAATGTAGTGCGTCCCTTCACGGTCTATGGGCCTGGTGGCAGGCCGGATATGGCTCCGTTTTTATTCACAAAATGGATTGATGAAGGCACGGAATTGAAAAGATTTGGCGACGGTTCAACTCGCAGAGATTATACTTTTATTGATGACATTGTTGCCGGGGCAATTTCAGCTTGCGACAAAATTTTTGGCTATGAAATTTTCAATCTCGGAAATTCTGACACGGTTGATTTGAATTCCTTTATCGCGTTGGTTGAAAAAATTCTTGACAAAAAAGCCAACATCAAAGAATATCCAGCTCAGCCGGGAGATGTGCCAATAACCTATGCTGACCTGACCAAGTCAAGAAAACTTCTTGATTACAATCCACAGACGAAAATCGAAGAAGGTATGGAAAAATTTATTGCCTGGTATCAGGAAAATAAACACCTATACTAGGAACAGTTAGCATGCAACATGCAGTATGTAACATGTGTCCAATTTCCAATTTACATTTTTCAATTTACAATGAATTTACAATGGAACAATTTCCAGATAAATACAATTTATCAGAATGATTGCTGGATGTTTGCTAGAAAGAAAAGAAGAAATAAGGAAGCTTTGGCAGGAAACGCAAGAACTCACGATGATATTTCAGAGAATAGTAAATTCACTAGATAAGAGAAATGTAACTGAAAATTTTGATAATTGAAAATTCATTGTAAATTGTGAATTGATTATTGAAAATTATTATAACATTTATGAAACAGCACGAAAATTATCGCGAACTGATTTGGGCTTTGGCCAAGACTGATTTCAAACTCCGCTACCACGGCAGTGTTTTGGGTTATCTTTGGGCCTTGCTAAAACCACTTTTGACTTTTGCGATTTTGAATTTTGTTTTTTCTTCAGTTTTTAACCCCAGAGGAACAGGCGCTGATACCTATTCTCTCCAGTTGCTAGTTGCTTTGATGATGTTTTATTTCTTTTCGGAAGGAACGACTGCTGGAATGAGCTCGCTTCTTTCAAAAGCGCAACTTGTGACCAAGATCTATGTTCCACGTTGGACAATTATTTTAGCTTCGACTGTTAATGCAACTTTGATTTTTTTGATGAATTTGATGGTGATTGCTTTTTTCTTCGCCATCAAAGGTTTTATGCCTAGCATCCCGGCCATTTTGATGTTTTTGATTTTTTCGGTTTTTATCTATATCATTGTTTTGTCTTTTGCCTTGATCACTGCTCCGCTTTATGTCAAATTTCGCGACCTAGCAATGATTTGGGAGGTTCTGCTGATGATTATTATGTATGCTTCTCCTATCATCTATCCCTTGGCAACGCTTCCAGCAAAATATCATCAATTCATCTTGCTTAATCCATTGGCTTTCATTATTCACTTTACAAAAGAATCTTTGATCAACAATCACTTTGCCACTCTTTCCCAATATGTAATTTTCATTTCAATTGTCCTAGTGGCTTTCGTGCTGAGCATTTTTTCTTATCGAAAATTTATCACAAAGGTTGCAGAGGATATCTAGGAATTAAGAATTTTGACCGCTCGCAAGTTGCGGGCGGTTTTTAGGTCCTCCACTCTTTTGTCATTCTGAGCGTAGCACCTGCCTGTCCGGCAGGAAGGTAGCGAAGTCGAAGAATCTGAGTTCCTAACGTTAAAGGCAGTAAATGCGGACTCAGATCCTTCGACTACACGTCACTGCTATCGCAGTTCCGTTTCGCTCAGGATGACATTTTGGTAAAGAGCTGGTTTTTGTTTACAATAAAGCAAAATGGTGCTATGATGAAATGCAAATGAAAACAGGCAAAATAATCAAAAAACGCGTGATTGTGGGAATGTCGGCCGGGGTGGATTCTTCTGTAGCAGCGGCAGTTCTCAAAGAGCAGGGCTATGAGGTCATTGGCGTTTTTTTGCATTTTTGGAAAGAGCCAGGGCAGGACGAACTTAGAGAAAATAAATGTTGTTCGCTTGAATCGCAGGAGGACGCGCGTAAGGTAGCTCAACTTTTAGATATTCCACTTTATACAGTTAACGCAGCGAAGGAATTTAAAAAAGAAGTGGTGGATTATTTTTTAGAGGAAATTAAAGCTGGCCGAACGCCGAATCCTTGTGTAGTTTGTAACGAGCGAATTAAATTTAATTTTCTGTTTCGAAAAATGTTGGAAATGGACGCGGACTTTGTCGCTACTGGTCATTACGCCGAAATTAAAAACAAAGACGGAAAATATCATCTCTACACTTCAACCGATGAAGAAAAAGATCAAACCTATTTTCTCTATAGTTTGACCCAAAAGCAATTATCCCGAATTCTTTTCCCTGTTGGGGAATACAAGAAACCAAAAATCAGAGAAAAGGCTCAAAAACTCAAGCTGCCGGTTTTTGACAAGGAGGATTCTCAGGGGCTATGCTTTACCCCAGAAAAAACTCCGACCAAATTTATCAAAAGAAATCTGACTTTATCGCCAGGAGATATTGTGACAACCGAAGGGAAAAAAATTGGCACTCACGAAGGTTTGGAACTCTATACCATTGGTCAACGCAAAGGCATTAATATTGGTGGCAATGGGCCATATTTCGTGGTTGAACGTGATTTCAAAAACAATAAGCTGATTGTTACCAACGATGAGAAAAATGATCAGATATACAAAAGTTCTATGCTAGTTCAAATGGTCAGTTGGATTGCCAAGCAGCCAGTTTTCCCACAGGAAGTCAATGTGAAGATCAGATACCGTCATCAGTTGGTCCGTGGTATAATAAGCAGGCAAGAAACAAAAAGTGGCAAGCAAGAGGAAAATGAATTGCAAGTGACTTTTTTTGAGCCACAAAAGGCCATAACTCCTGGACAGTCCGCGGTTTTTTATGCAGACGATAATGAGGTGCTCGGAGGCGGAATAATAAGTTAGACATTGAGTTTCAGTTTTATAACTTCTTATGTTGAACTCTAAAAAGCTAAGAAGCTAAAGCCTGAAAAGCTACAAAAACTATGAGCAATCTTGACCCACAAACTTTGGCGCAAAAAAAGAAAATGCAGATAGAAATCATTTTGAAAGAATCAGATGCAAAGAAATATGAAAGAGAAAAACTTTTGCTTGAGGTTGAAATTAGGGCGTTGAAAAGCAAAATTCAACAAACCGAAATGGAAATAACTTCAAAGGAAGGTAAATTAAAACACATTCAAGATCAGAATATGATGCTGCAAAACGAACTCATTAAATTGAAACATCAGATGAATTCTTTGCACTAAAAAACAAAAAGGACGCCGTAGGATAATTTTTTGAAGAAAAATAATATGCCAAGGAGTCTTATCAATTTAATGGAAGCGGTCGTTAAGAATAAAAGGATTCAACTTTCTAGCCTTGCTTGGGATAGGCTTCGTGTTGTTGAACGTGAAGTTAAGAGTCGAAAAATAAAACCAGAAGGTGCAGTTGAAAAGCTCAAACAAGAAAAGGAACTGAAATCAACACTCAATGAAGCAGATTGGAAGAACATCAAAGAACAAATCGAAGATATTGTGGATTAAAAAACATTTAAATAACATAAAAATATGAGAACGATACCAGATCAACTTGAAGTGGAAGTAGAAAGTATTATCAAAAGTAAAAAAGACAAAACCGGTGGGAAAATAGATCTTAATTCAAAGGAGTGGAGAAAAATAATGCACGATGTTATAGAGATTGGAAGAGATATTCGTGATGGAAAAATATCAAACGCCGAAAGTCTTGTTAGTGAATTGAAAGATATAAAAGAGATCAGGGACCTTTTCTCAGATAGGGATTTTAGGGATGTAACCGGTGGGATGAAAAATAGTTTCAGAAAAGAGATTGAAGATTAAAACCATAAAACCAAAAGCTATCTTATGAATGCTCAGCAACTGAGAACAAAATATCTGGAATTTTTCAAATCCAAAGGACACACCATAATTCCTTCGGCTTCTTTGGTGCCGGAAAATGACCCAACGACTTTGTTTACTGGTTCTGGGATGCAACCAATCGTGACTTTTTTGCTCGGCGAAAAACATCCAGCTGGTACGAAGATCACTAATTCCCAAAAATGTTTTCGCTCTGGAGATATTGAAGAGGTCGGCGATAATCGGCATATTACCATGTTTGAAATGCTTGGGAACTGGTCACTGGGCGATTATTTCAAGAAAGAACAAATCGCTTGGATGTTTGAATTTTTGACCAAAGAAGCTGGACTTGAACCAAAAAATTTATACATCACGGTTTTTCGTGGTAATGAAAAATTGGGAATTCCTCGCGATACTCAGGCGGTTAGTCTTTGGCAAGAACAATTTAAAAGCGTTGGCATCGAGGCGAAGGATGTCGATTTTTCGGAGGAAAATGGGATGGCCGATGGTCGAATTTTTTATTATGAAGAAAAAAAGAACTGGTGGTCGCGAGCTGGGGTGCCTGAAAAGATGCCAGTTGGTGAACCTGGTGGTCCAGATAGCGAAATGTTTTGGGATTTTGGAGCAGGGCTTGGCTTGCACGAAAAATCGCAGTTCAGGGATTTGCCTTGTCATGTTAATTGCGACTGTGGACGTTTTATGGAAATCGGCAACAACGTTTTTATGCAATATGTGAAAACTGAAAAAGGTTATGAACTTTTGCCGAAAGGCAACATTGATTTCGGTGGAGGACTGGAAAGAATTGCTGCTGCAATGAACAACACCCCGGATATTTTTCTAACAGACTTGTTTTCCTCGATCATCGCAAAAATCGAAGAAATTTCTGGCAAAAAATACGGCGAAAGTGAGGACGTGAAAAGATCTTTTCGAGTGATTGCTGATCACTTGAAAGCTAGTACCTTTCTGATTGCTGATGGCGTGATTCCTTCTAACGCTGAGCGGGGATATTTCCTGCGACGTTTGATTCGTCGAGCTGTGCGCTATGGAAAATTGATTGGCATTGAAAAAGATTTCGCGGTGAGCGTGGCGGAAATTGTAATTCAAGCTTATAGCGAGCATTACACCGAGCTGGCAAAAAACCGCGAAATGATTTTTGCTGAATTAAAAAAAGAGGAAGAGAAATTTAGAAAGACACTTGAACAGGGTTTAAAATATTTTGAAATAATAATTTCTGCTAGAAGACCTAAAGTAGATGGAACATTCTGGAGTTTCAATGAACTTAAAGATGAAGCAAAAAGGAACGTACTAGAGAATATTTACAAAAATGCTTTCAATTTATTTCAGGAACATGGTTTTCCGTTGGAACTAGTTATTGAAGAAGCAAAAAGAAGAAATATGTTAATCGATGAGAATAGAATAAAAAAAGAATTTGAAGAAGAATTTAAAAAGCATCAGCAGCTTTCTCGCACCGCTTCAGCGGGGATGTTCAAGGGTGGACTACAAGATAGTGGAGAGGAAACTGCTAAACTTCACACCGCGACCCATTTGCTTTTATCGGCCCTGCGAAATGTTTTGGGCGAGCATGTTTTTCAGAAAGGTTCCAACATCACCGCCGAAAGGCTTAGATTGGACTTTTCACACCCTGAAAAAATGACTCCCGAGCAACTAGCCAAGGTTGAAGAATTGGTCAATGCTGAAATTGAGGCTAATTTGGAGATTGTGAAAGAGGAAATGAGCTTAGAAGAAGCCAAAAAAAGCGGAGCGATGGGCGTTTTTGAGGCAAAATATGGCGAAATTGTCAGCGTATATTCGATTGTGGAGAAGGGCAGAGTTGCCAGCAGGGAAATATGCGGTGGGCCACATGCGAGCCGTACAGGGGCCTTGGGGCACTTCAGGATTCAAAAGGAAGAGGCTTCATCGGCTGGAGTCAGGAGGATAAAAGCAATTCTCGAATAGATTTTAGAAGCTAGATTCTTGATTTTAGAGTAGGGTATTTTTGTTTTATCTTTTGATAAAAATTCTATAATCTATATTCTAGAAGCTATAATCTGCCCTTTTATTGACAAGTTCGCTCTCCTGGGCTATACTTATTTAGTAACAATTATTTCATTTACGATCATGTTGGCAATCATTAAAACAGGTGGAAAGCAATACAAAGTAGCGGAAGGTGACAAAATCAAGGTTGAAAAGCTTGAAGGTGAAGCTGGCGCAAAGATTACTTTTGAAGAAGTGCTTTTTGTGGGCGATGAAACTGCAGTGAAAGTCGGAACCCCTTTGGTTTCTGACGCAAAAGTTGAAGCGACCATCATCGAGCAAGGCCGTCACGACAAAGTTTGGGGAATCAAGCATAAGCCGAAAAAGCGTTACAAGGTTAAATTTGGTCACAAGCAGACTTATACTGAAGTCCAGATTGGAAAAATTGCGTAGGCTGTTTCAATATACAATATACAATATACAATTCTCACTTTGAGATAGTTTAAAAGCCGATTCTGATGAGTCGGCTTTTTTTATGTTCGTCATCGCGATCCGCCCTGGGCGGAGTGAAAAATAATGAGCTAGGCACTGCCCTGGATTGCTTCGTCCGTCTACTAACTGACTCGCAAAGACAACGCTAGTTTTTGTCTTTGAGATATTTTAAAAACCGAGCTTCTAAAGTGAACCGTACCCCAAAAAGTAGACACGAAAGTGTCTACTTTTTGTTTTCTGTTAGAATGTAACTAATTAACAAACAACCACATGGATAAAAAATTGTTCACAAGAGAGGAAATCAGGGAATTA
>Ga0265593_1000577_pt1 | contig 19383 bp, 18 predicted proteins | sample saktaG_8_FD_190136 | JGI IMG/M metagenome (GOLD analysis project Ga0265593, IMG submission 190136) | Saline water microbial communities from Sakinaw Lake, British Columbia, Canada - sak_2011_5_24_36m | ecosystem: Environmental > Aquatic > Non-marine Saline and Alkaline > Saline ...
GCGGGGACCTTAATGCCGAGCAAAAAGACTATTTGGAGGTCGCAGTCAGAAATATTGACAGGCTGGGACGGCTGATAAACGATGTTTTGTTCGTCCAGAAGCTTGAAGCAGGTATGCTCAAATTCAATATGGTGGAAAAAGATATCAATCTGCTTATTCAGACCACTCTGGAGCCGTTAAGGACTTTAGCCGAAAAGAAAGGTATCGCCTTTGAGATCCAAAGCGGCAAAAATATCCCGGTAATAAAATTGGACAGCGATAAAATGGAACAGGTTTTGCTGAACCTGATGAGTAATGCTTTGAAATTTACGGACAAGGGCAAGATAACCGTTGTGACAGAAAAAGAGGAGAATTATGTCAAGGTTTCATTTATTGATACCGGTATAGGCATAAAGAAAGAGGATCTAAATAAACTGTTCGGCAAATTTGAGCAGATACACACCGGCAGCGAGAGGAAATCAGGCGGGACCGGTCTGGGTCTTGCCATCAGTAAAGAAATAATTATCAGTCATAAAGGAAAAATTTGGGCCGAGTCGGAATGGGGCAAAGGGACCAAATTTTCTTTTACCCTGCCGCTCAAATAAAAAATGGCGCAAAACGTTAAAGATAAAATACTTGTCGTGGATGATGAGCAGGCTGTTTGCGAAATGCTGTCTTTAAATTTTAAAGACAAATATGAGGTAGATACTGCCGGAAATGTAAGCGAGGCCTCAAAAAAAATAAAGTCCGGAAAGTATGCCCTGGTAATAACGGATATAAATATGCCGGGGGGCAGCGGTCTGGATGTACTCAGGTCTGTAAAGTCTGAAAGCCCCGAAACCATAACTCTGGTAATAACCGGTTTCGGTTCTGTTGAGGGTGCGGTCGAGGCCTTAAAACTCGGCGCAGAAGAATACCTTCAGAAACCTATAGATTTAGACAGGTTGAATGTTACAGTTAAAAATGCCGTAGAAAAATACCGTCTTAGTCTCCAGCTTAAAAAAATTGAAATGCTGTTTGAATTGGAAAAAGCCAGCGGGGCGGTAATGGAAGCGGAAAGTATAGAAAAAAGCCTGCCCAATATTTTAAAAATGCTTATCGGTATGTTCCGGGCTGACGGCGCCTCCGTGCTGCTGTTTGATAAAAACAACGAGCAACTTGTAGTTTCTGCGGCTGAAGGCCTGGGGAATAAAACAGAGCCTTTAACCACTATCAGAAGCGGCGGGAAAATCCGTGACTGGCTGGTAGAAAATGACCGGGTGCTTATCCTGGACCCGCTTTCCTCTAAAGGAAAAGAAATATTCAAGGATCTTGAGTTTCACGATGCGATTAGATCCTCTTTGTTAGTACCCCTTGCGATAAGCGGAAAAACGCTGGGCTTATTAAATCTAAATATGGTTTCCGCTTTAAAGAATTTTACCGAACAGGATCTGGATATTGCCGGTATCTTTTCCATCTCCCTGGCGCTCAGCATAGAGAATAACAGATTCAGAAGAGAACTTATTGAAAAAAACGAAAGGCTGAAAAAAATTGATATTTTAAAAACTGAACTTATTTCCAAAATGTATCATGAATTCCGCACGCCGCTCTCAGTCATGATGGAGTCGGTAAATATAGTGGCGGACGGTTCCTGCGGCAAAGTAAATGAGGAGCAAAAAGATTTTCTGGATATGGCGGCAAGAAATGTGGAAAGACTGGTCCGGCTTATTAATGAAGCGTTGTTTTCCGAAAAGAAGGAAGGCGGGGAAGAAAAGTTTGAGATGAAGGAGTATGATATTAATGAACTTGTTGCCGCTTCTCTCGAAATGATAACGCCGGTTGCGGAAAAGAGCGGGCTCACTCTGGAATCAAGACCCGGCCCGGGGCTTCCTAAAATTAAATTTAACACCGACCGTATAACGCAGGTTCTGATAAATCTGCTCAATAACGCCATAAAATTCACGCATGCAGGAAAAATAACCCTGACCACCGAAAAAGACGGCGGATATGTTAAGGTTTCCATAACAGACACAGGCCACGGAATAAAAAAAGAGGATCTGCACAAGCTTTTTGGGAAGTTTGAGCAAATTTCAGCGGGAAATGAAGGCGAAACCCGCGGAACCGGCCTGGGTCTTTCGATTTGCAAAGAGATAATCCTTGATCACAAAGGAAATATATGGGCGGAGTCAGAATGGGGGAAGGGAACCACGTTTTCCTTTACCCTGCCTATAGAATAGCTGTTTTTGAAGTTTTCAGAGAATTAGGCAGCTGTCTTAAAGGTATTTGTATATATGACAGATTTGCTGTTTATTAAGGATAATAAAAGTGGTAAAATAAACAGCTAAAGGAGCTTGATAAAATGGCAGAAAACATTAAAGATAAAATACTGATTGTTGATGATGAACCCGGCTTCCGGGATGTCCTGTCATTGAATTTTGCGCAGGAATATGAAGTGGATACTGCCGGAAGCGTTAACGAAGCTTCAGAAAAAATAGAGGCCGGAAAGTATGCCCTGGTAATAACAGATATGAATATGCCGGGCTTAAATGGTCTGGATTTGATTCGCCTGGTAAAAGCTAAAAGTTCCCGGACAATGGTGCTGGTAATGACCGGTTATGGTTCCGTGGAAAATGCGGTAAACGCCGTCAGGCTCGGGGCCGAAGAGTATGTTCTTAAACCCTTCTCGCTTGAACGGGTCAATACCACCGTCAAGAATATTATAGAAAAATATCATTTGAGCCGGCAGTTAAATAAAATTGAAAGATTATTTGAACTGGAAAAAGCGAGCCGTGCGGTTCTGGAAGCCGAAATAATAGAAAAAAGCCTGCCGGATATTTTACAGATGATTATCGGGATGTTTAAAGCGGACAGCGGTTCGGTCATGCTCTACGATAAGGCAACGAACCAGCTGGTGCTTTCCGCCTCGCATGGCATTGCGCCCAATAAAGTTCAGCAGCCGATTAGAGTCGCCAGCGGGGATAAGATCTCTGGCTGGGCGATAAAACATAACCGGGCCCTGCTCCTGGACGGCAATTTTGACAAATCGAAAAATATGTTCGGTAATTTTGTGCCCCGGAGTGAAATTAAATCCTCCCTGGTAGCCCCGCTTTCCATCAGGGGAAAATTGCTCGGCGTTTTAAATCTTAATATGCTCACTGCCCTTAAAAAATTCACCGACGAGGATTTGGATATTGTCACTATCTTCTCCATGTCCCTGGCTTTAAGTATAGAGAATAATAGGTTTAAAAGAGAGCTGATAGAGAACAATGAGCGGCTTAAAGAAATTGATATGTTGAAAACAGAACTTATCTCTAAGGTCTCGCACGAATTAAGGACGCCTTTAACGGTTATTACTGAGGCTGTCAAGATAGTTTCGGACGGTTCCTGCGGCGATTTGAATGCCGAACAAAAAGATTATCTGGAAACCGCAGTAAGAAATGTGGAAAGATTGGGCCGCCTGATAAATGACGTTTTATTTATTCAAAAACTTGAAGCCGGCATGCTGCAATTCAACATGCAGGAATACAATATTAATGATGTGGTTATTAAAGCCATGGAACCGATGCGGCCTCTGGCGGAAAAAAGCAGGCTGGCGCTGGAAGCCATTATAGGTAAATTCCTTCCGAAGGTCAAGTTTGACGGCGACAGAATAACCCAGGTTTTGATCAACCTGCTTAACAATGCGATAAAATTTACGGATGAGGGTAAGATAACGGTAATAACCGAAAAAGACGGGGATTATATTAGAGTCTCGGTCATTGATACCGGTATAGGTATAAAAAAAGAGGACCTGCATAAACTTTTCGGTAAGTTTGAACAGATTTCCACCGGTAATGAGCGCGAAACCGGCGGCACCGGCCTGGGTCTATCCATCTGCAAAGAGATAATCGTAAACCACAAGGGCAGAATCTGGGCAGAATCCGAGTGGGGAAAAGGCACAAAATTTTGCTTTACCCTGCCGATAGAAAAAAGTTAAAGGGGTCTAGTAATGGCAAAGAAAATATTAATTATTGATGATGAAATGGATATGCGCAAGATGGCGACCGCCAGATTGGTAAAGGCCGGCTATGTTGTTATTCAAGCCGGAAACGGTAATACAGGTTTGGAGATGGTACGTTCGGAAAAACCGGATATGGTCCTTCTCGACCTGGCTATGCCCGGTATCGACGGGGAAGAAGTTTGCCGCCGGATAAAAGCGGATGAAACTATAAAACACATTCCGGTAATGTTATTTACGGCCTCCATTTTAAAACCGATCAGCGAGCGAGCCAAGGAAATGGGCGCAGATGATTTTATAGCCAAGCCCTTTGACTCTAAAGAGCTTCTGGAAAAAATAAAAAGGATAGTTAAAGGCTGAGAGTCAACGCTTGTTTTAACGCAGTTATATTTCAAGAAACCGGACTTATTTTCTGAAAAATATTTGTAAGTTAAGGAGTAATTAGTGCCCATATACAGGTTTAAGTGCGAAAGTTGCAAAGCCGCCCCGACAGTATCCGTAACGGAACAATATTTCCCGGCCACCGTATCTTCAGCCAATCCCAAGTGTCCCAATTGCGGGACAGAAATGGTTAACAAAGTAACCGTGGTAAGTTTAACGGATCTTTTATTGGAAGAAAAACTCATCACAAGAGAACAGATAGAGGATGCCCGCAACAAACAAATTGGCGCAAAAAAACCCATTCATGAGGTTTTGATAAATATGGGGTTTTTGACCGAAGATAAACTTATTGATGTGGCTTCCCGGGCTTACAACCTTCCTGTCGTACGTCTGGACGATGAGGTTGTGGATGTTGTTGTGCTGGAATTATTTTCTTATGACCGCGTTAAGCGCTACGGTATTTTTCCTATCAGAAAAGTAAAAGATGAGCTCATGATAGCTATGAGCGACCCGCTGGATTATATCACCTTGGATGATATCCGCATTATTGCAAAAATGGCCGTAAAGCCGGTTTTAAGCACCAAAAGCGATATTTCCCGTTATATTGAAAAATATTATGTGATAGATGATGCCATCTATGACCTGGTAAAAAATATTACCGAGGATGTTGCGGTAACTCCGGAGGAAGAAAGTGAAAAATCCAATATTGAATATAATATGGATGAAGACAGATCGCCGGCGGTCAGGCTCACTAACCTTATTCTAAATGAGGCTGTTAAATCGAGAGCGAGTGATATTCATGTTGAGCCCTTTGAAGACAGTGTTGAAGTGCGGCTCCGGGTGGACGGTCTATTAAAAAGCATTATGAAGTTGCCGGTAGGAATATCCAAAAAACTGATAGCGCGCATTAAGGCCTTATCCCAGATGGATATCGCGGAAACACGCAAGCCGCAGGATGGCCGCAGTAAGATGCAAATCGGTGAGAAAAAAGTGGATATGCGTATTTCCATCATCCCGACTTATTTTGGGGAAAAAGTTGTAATAAGACTGCTGGACTACAATCAAACAAGAACTTCTATTGATACTATCGGTTTTCAGCCCGCAGAACTTAAAATATTTAAAGAAGCCATAAAAAAATCGCAAGGCTTAGTTTTAATAACCGGGCCGACAGGGTCAGGTAAGACGTCCACAATCTATGGCGCGCTTAACTCCATCAAGAGCGAGACGATAAATATAGTCACTATCGAAGATCCTATAGAATATTTAATGGAAGGCGTTAATCAGCTCCAGGTTAATACTCTAAGAGGCGTTACTTTTGCCAAGGGTCTGCGCAGCTTTTTGCGGCAGGATCCTAATGTTATTTTTGTGGGGGAGATTCGGGACGGGGAGACTGCGGAAATAGCATTTAGAGCTGCCTTGACGGGCCATTTAGTATTTTCAACTTTACATACCAACAATGCCATTGCTTCTGTTGTGAGATTGCAGGATATGGGCGTGGATTTGAACATAGTGTCCTCCTCGCTTATTGCCATAATTGCGCAAAGACTTGTGAGGGTAATATGTCCTCATTGCAAACAGTTATATAACCCCGACGAAGCCCTTTTGAGCAAATTCAAGCTTTTTATTGAAAAATATGAAATAACAAAATTTTATAAAGGAAGCGGCTGTGAAAAATGCCGGGGCGCCGGGTATATGGGCAGGACTGCGATATTTGAAATATTGAGAAATGATGAACGTATTAAAGCTTTAATAGTTGAAAAATCATCCGAGAAAGAAATACTAAATATAGCCGTAAAAAATGGTTTCAAAACTTTATCTGAATCGGGAGTGATAAAAGTTTCACAGGGCTTGACAACCTTAGAGGAAGTTGAAAGGATTTCCGAAGTTGGCTGGCAGGATGATCCGTTAGAGAAGGAGAAGCAGCCTAAACAGGTTCGAGCAATTGATTTAGAGGAGCTCGCAGGAGAAGAGAAAACAGGTTCTACAAAAGGTTTAAAAATAATGGTTGTTGATGATGAAGATGATATGCGAAAGATCATTAGCAAGCGCTTAAAAGATGCCGGCTACGAAATAATACAGGCAAAAAACGGAAGAGAGGCTCTGGTCTACGCTTTTAAGGAAGCCCCGGGCTTGATAGTTATGGATGTTATGATGCCTGAAATGGACGGTATTGAGGCTACAAGAAAGTTAAGAGAGAATCTCCAGACGGCCGCGATACCGATTATAATGTTAACTGCAAAGCACGATAAGCACAGTGAATTGGAAGGTATTGATGCCGGTGCTGATGACTATATTGCCAAACCGTTTGATGGTGATAAGCTTATAGCGAGAATAAAAATGCTATTAAGGAGAATGTAGAAATATGGGTAAAAAATCCGAAGAAAAAGATCTCTCTAAAGAATTATCAGACGTTCTTTCCGACTTTGATAAAATTGAGGCGGAGAAAGATAAGAACAATGAAGTTGCTGTCGGTAAAAAACACACAAAAGAAGAATTACGAAAGTATGGGAATTGGATAGTTCTGCTGCTGCTTTTGATTATCGTGGGTTGGCTTTTTGTTATTATATATCAGGAGAAAAAAAATGTAGATGTTCAAAAAAAGCCGCTCTGGGTTATAGGAACCAAAAAAGCTGTTAATGAAAAGACGCAGGGCTGCATAGCCAATCTTTGGAAGATGAGACAGGTTATTGATAATTTTTACGCTAAAAACAGGATTTTTCCTCCCTCGCTGGAAGGGATTTACAAAGGCGGATTTTTGTCAGATAGGCTGCTTTGCCCGGAGAGCGGAAAAGCATATATTTTTGCTGTCATAGACGGGAAAACAAAAGTAGCATGTCCTGATCCTAAAGCACACGGAGTAGGGAAAATCTTTGTTGATGTTAAAGTAGGGCCTCCGGTGGTAGTAGAGTAAAAAACGGGAGTTGTTTTTTGTAAAAGTAAAAACCGGCGCCGCAAATATTCAGGTAAGTTTTAAAAATAAGACCGGTCTTAAAATCAGTAATTATACTAAAGGAGTTTTTATGTCCTTACGGAAAAATAAAGGTTTCTCACTCATGGAGCTGATGATAGCGGTTACTATTCTTATTATACTTTCCGAAGTTGCTGTTGTTTTAGGTTCCGGAAGAATCAGAGAACATACCAAAGAGAATGTCTGCCTGGAAAATAGAAAACTTATTGAACGCGCAGAACAGTTATTTTTTTCTGATAAAGGTGTTCATTCGGTTTCTCTGTATGAGCTGGTCGGTACGGGTTATATGAAGAATCCGGAATGTCCTTCGCGCGGAATCTATGCCTGGATGCCGGATTCAGCAAGCACCGGCCTCCAGTCTGTCTTAGGCTGTTCCCTGCACGGAGTAGCCGTAAGTAGTTCTATAGAAACTAGTACCACAACCGGTGAAAATTTTAATGACGGAAATGCGAATGGTTGGGCAAGTTATAATGCGAAACTCTGGTCGGTTATAGACGGTAAGTACTATGGAGGCAGAAGTTCTCCTGCAGGCGCTGAAAACAAGACTTTTTTTGGAGATCCGACCTGGACAGATTATAACATCACGCTTGACGCTAAACTTATAAACGGTCCCGGTTACGGGATATATTTCAGGGCCTCAGATTATAATGCGGTTGACGGCTATTGTTTTCAGTATGATCCGGGGTGGCAAAACGGCACTTTTATTGTAAGGAAAATAACAAATGGGGGAGAATCAAATCCCATTGCAACGTATAGCTTGCCCACCGGTTATGACTGGCGCGGAAGTGAAAAGAATATTAAAATCGAGGTTTCCGGCTCTACCTATAAATTTTATGTTGGGGATGTCAACGGTGGAAGTTCTCCGGTAATGACCGTTACTGATTCTACCTTTACCTCAGGCGCAATAGGACTTAGAACCTGGTCCTCCTCCTACGCGAGTTTTGACAATGTTAATATAAGTCAGACCACTACTCCAAAATAAAAAGTCCAATTGACAGCAGGTATAATTAGAAAACACGCGGTTTTATTCCTTGATTTTTTCTTCTTCCTGTCGCATAATATTGCCTAATGGGTATAAAAAGACAGTTTTTTAATCTAATCTTCATTATTATTGCCGTTTTCCTTTTCGGGACGCTCGGCTATGAAATTATTGAAAAATGGAGTTTTCTGGATTCCGTTTTTATGACGACTATAACCCTCGCTACCGTCGGTTACGGTGAAACTCATCCGCTTTCCGAGACCGGCAGAATCTTCACAATAATACTTATAATCGGCGGGCTCAGCGTATTTTCTTACGGACTTTTAACTATAACCACTCTGATAGCCGAAGGCGAGCTTCAGAGATTACTACGGAGGGGTCGGATGGACAAAGAAATAGCAAAATTAAAGGAACATTATATTGTTTGCGGGGCGGGAGAACTCGGGAAACATATTATAGACGAGCTGGCGAAGACGAAAAGACCGCTTGTGGTTGTGGATAAGGAAATCGCAAACATGACCGGCCTGGAAAAAACCGGCCTTCTATATATAGCGGGTGATGCAGCGGAGGATAAAGTACTTATTGAAGCGGGTATTCTTGAGGCGAGAGGAATCTTTTGCTGCCTGCCTGAAGATAAAGATAATTTATTTGTGGTTCTTGCCGCGCGGGAACTGAAGAAAAGTATCAGAATCGTTACAAAATGCGTGGAAGACCCCTCGGAACAGAAATTTATAAGGGCCGGCGCGGATAAAACAGTGTCCTCCAGCAGAATAGGCGGGCTGCGTATGGCCTCGGAAATGATAAGACCGGCGGCGGCTTCCTTTTTGGATGTTATGTTGCGCGATAAAAAAGGGGTCAGGTTTGAAGAGCTTATAGTAAAAGAAAATTCTAAAGCTGCCGGAAAAACAATAAATGCTTCGGGTATTTGCCGGGACAACGGCGCCCTTATTGTGGCAATAAAAAGCGGAAGTGCGGACTTTATATATAATCCCGCAGGCACAACGGTTATTAATAAGAATGCTACGCTCGTGGTTTTAGGCACCGTGGAACAGATTAAAAGTATGGCAGAACAGGTTTAATGGTAACGAACGAAAATATAGACAGTGTAATTAAAATACTAAAAAAAGAAATACTTAAATACAAGGAACCCATAGTCGGCGTGGTGGCAAAAGCTACGGGTGATCCTTTTAAAGTCCTGATTTCTACCATGATCTCTCTGCGCACTAAAGATGATGTGACTACGGTGGCTTCAGAAAGACTCTTTATACTGGCAGGAAGCCCTGCCGAAATGTTAAAATTAAGTGAACGGACCATAGAAAAAGCTATCTATCCAGCGGGCTTTTACCGGGTCAAGGCAAAGGCAATAAAGAAAACTGCAGGGATGCTCCTTGAAAAGTATGCGGGTAAAGTTCCGGACACGCTGGAAGAACTTCTTACGCTAAGCGGGGTGGGAAGAAAGACCGCGAACCTGGTGCTGACCCTGGGCTTTAATAAGTATGGTATTTGCGTAGATACCCATGTGCACAGGATAACCAACCGGTGGGGTTACGTAAAAACCAAAAATCCCGAAGAAACCGAGTTTGTGTTGCGGAAAAAACTTCCCAGAAAACACTGGAAGATCATAAATGACCTGCTGGTGACTTACGGGCAGAATCTTTGCCACCCTGTTTCTCCGAAATGCAGCGCCTGCAATTTGAGCAAATACTGCGTAAAATACGGGGTAACAACAAAAAGGTAAATAAACTTAAGCTATTATATTCTTTTCCCTAAGGAGGAAAAAAAGATGTTAAAGAAAGCTGTAATGCTGTCGGTAGTGTGTTGTGTTGCTTTCCTTGCTTTTGGCTGCGCAAAGAAGCTGTCAAAAGAAGAGATGATTGAGCGCGGAAAGTATCTGGTGAACGCCTGCGGTGTACTTACTCATCATACACCTGTAGGTAAAGACGGAAAACCGGATCTCAATAAATTTATGGCAGGCAGTGAAACGGGTTATAAGGGTGCTTGGGGTATTTCCTATGCAAGAAACCTTACTCCCGATAATGATACCGGTATAGGTATGATGACGGATGAAGAAGTAATAAACATGATAAAAGACGAAGGGCTGAACGGCAAAGCGCCTCTTTACTATGACTACTACCGGGGTCTGACGGACGAGGATCTGAAAAGTCTGGTTTCTTACCTCAGGACGTTAACTCCCATCACAAACAAAATACCGGCGGATGTAAAACCCGGCGATATAAAACCGGAAGTTAAGAAAGCGGAGCCGAAAAAAGCAGTAACCAAAAAAGCTGCCGCAAAAAAGACCACCAAAAAGAAATAAAAAAGCAAAACCCCTCTTTGCCGGTAAGAGCCGCAGGGAGGGGTTTTTTTGATTAAAACCAAAACCGCAGTTTGGGGTCTTAATGCAAAAAATTATAAAGCTTCAAAACCTCCTGAAAAAAATGAAAAGAGTGCTGGTCGCCTATTCCGGCGGCGCTGACAGCACCTTGCTTCTAAAAGTGGCCGGCGAAACCCTGGGGAAGGAAAATGTCCTGGCGGTGCTGGCAACTTCCGTGACCTATCCGGCTTCCGAAGTTAAGGCTGCGATAAAAACTGCAAAAATACTGAAAGCAAAACTGCTGGTAGTTAAAACAGAAGAAATTAAGGATAGCAGATTTTCCAAAAACCCCCGGCAAAGATGTTATTATTGTAAGCTCGAGCTTTTTGGAAAGCTTGTAAATATAGCTCAAAAAAAAGGCTATTTTGCCGTGCTTGACGGTGCGAATTATGATGACCGGCTGGACTTCCGGCCGGGCACAAAAGCAGGAAAGGAACTGGGTATCCGGAGTCCCCTACAAGAGGCGGGTTTTACAAAAACCGAAATAAGAAAACTCTCAAGAAAACTTAAACTAACCACCTGGAATAAACCTTCTATGGCCTGCTTGGCCTCAAGAATTCCTTACGGCGCTGAGATAAAAAGCAAAACCCTGAAAAGCATAGGCCTGGCTGAGGAATATCTTAAACAAATACATTTTAAGCAGGTGCGGGTGCGCCATCACGGGGAACTGGCCCGGATAGAGGTAATGCCCGGCGATTTTAAACGTCTTTTACAGCTGGGGCTCTCCAAAAAAATTGCAGAAAACCTAAAGAAATTCGGTTATACTTATATAACCTTTGACCTTGAAGGTTTTAGAAGCGGCAGTATGAATCTTGTTTTAAAGGGTAAAAAGTGAAAAAATACTGGAGCGGTTATTTTGCGCTCGGAATTGTGGCCGGTTTCTTAAGCGGGCTTTGCGGTATCGGCGGCGGGGTTATTATGATTCCTGCGCTGCTTTTTATTTTTAAACTTTCGGTGCATGCAGCAGCGGCAACTTCACTTGCTGTTATTATGCCGACGGCGCTCTTTGGCAGTATCAGAAATGCTTTTTCTTCCACCGTGACCCCGGACTGGGGCGCCTTTCTTTTTATTTCCGCCGGCGCAGTGCCTTTTGCTTATTTAGGCGCGCATCTGATGCATAAAGTTCCGCAGGAAAAATTAAAAAAAACACTGGGGATTGTTCTGCTCCTGGTTTCTATAAAAATGATATTTTTTGCCGCGGGCAGCCCTGTTGAGAGCGGCGCCCTGCAAGGCGTCTTAAGGACCGGAGGCTTTGTTCTGCTCGGAGCGGTCACGGGGTTTTTAAGCGGGCTGCTGGGTATCGGCGGCGGAGTTATAATGATCCCGATAATGCTCTATGTTTTTGAGATGAAAACGCATATAGTCACGGCAACTTCGCTGGCGGTAATGATACCGACCTCAATAAGCGGAACTTTAAAAAATTTTAACAACGGGCATACCAACTGGAACGCAACTCTGCTTATTGCCGGCGGCTCGTTCGGGGGCGTTCTTCTCGGGGCGGCGGCGGCCGAGCAAGTTGACCAGTTGAGCCTGCAGCGTATAATCGGCGCGCTTTTTGTTTTTGTATCGGCGCAGATGATCTTTAAAAAAATAAAATAAAACACTCCGCCCGGGGCGGAAAAAGGGGGAAGCTATGGATAAACCTGAGAAATCTTGCGGGATGCTGGGCCCGGATCAACCGCTTGTAGAGGCCTTTTTAGATCACCCGAATTTTTCCCAATTTTCTGCGGAAGAGCTGAAAGCTTTGAGGGACTGCTGCAAGGAAAAAGTTCTTGTTGAAGGCGAAGTGCTTTTTTCTGAATGCGAAGCCGGCCTTTCCATGTACATAGTAAAAAAAGGCAGTATAAAGATATATAAAATGGGCTTTCTGGGGGAAACGGTCATTGCCCAGATAAATCCCGGAGAGTTTGTCGGAGAAATGGCTGTCATAGACAGCAGCCCGAGATCTGCGACAGTAAAGGCTATAGTAAACACGGAGTTATTGGAGTTATCCCGGGATAGTTTTAACAATCTTAAAAAAGAGTTCCCTATGGTTGCCATTAAACTGATGGACCTTTTACTGCGGAGTCTTTCTCTTCGGTTAAGGAACACCACAGCAAAACTAATATAAAAATAAAGGCGGGAAATTATGAATATAAACGAACTTTTAAAGGATATGGTAGAAAAAAACGCTTCAGATTTGCATATTAAGGCAGGGAGCGTTCCCACCTATAGAATAAACGGGGCTTATGTGGATTCGGGGTTTCCCGTGCTGACCTCGCAGGCGGTAAGAGAACTTATCAATAACATGACGGATAATGTTTCAAGGCAGAAATTTGACGAAGAAAGAGAGTTAGATTTTGCCTATGCGGTGGAAGGCTTGGCGCGTTTTCGCGTTAATGTGTATCTCCAGACGGGTAATCTGGCGAGCGTCATACGCGTGATACCTCTGCGGGTTATGACTATTGATGAACTCGGTTTACCGCAGATACTTAAAAAAGTATCCGAAAAAACAAGAGGGTTGGTCCTGGTAACGGGTCCTACCGGGTCGGGAAAATCCACGACCATCGCCGCCATGATAGATTATATAAATTCGACAAGAAGATGTCATATTGTTACCATTGAAGATCCGGTGGAGTTTATGCATGCGGATAAAAAAGCGAAAGTGGACCAAAGGGAAGTCGGCAGGGATACGCTTTCGTTCAACAATGCTTTGAAAAGAGTCCTGAGACAGGATCCGAATGTGATCCTGATAGGTGAAATAAGGGATCTTGAAACTATTGCGACCGCTATAACGGCCGCGGAAACCGGGCATCTGGTTTTTGCAACGTTGCACACCGGTTCCGTGGCGCAGACTATAGACCGGATCGTAGATGTTTTCCCGCCGGACCAACAGCAGCAGATCCGGAGCCAGCTTTCCCTTACGCTGGAAGCGATAATTTGCCAGGTGCTTATTCCCAAGGCGGACAATAAAGGCCGGGCGGTGGCGCTTGAGATTATGCTTGCCAATCACGCGATACGGAACATGATTCGCGAGAACGAACTGGCACAGATACCTTCCTCCATGCTTACCGGAAAAGCGGAAGGTATGCAAATATTGGATAATGAACTTAAAGAACTTGTGAACGCCGGAACCATTACTTACGAAGCCGCGATGACAAAAGCGCATCAGCCGAATAATTTCAGAGGTCTGCTGCTTCAGGACCTGGGCAAGAAAAAATGATGAAAGAAATAGAACTGGTAACGGCCGAAAGAAATGAGTTTAAGGATATCACCCATAAAGTCCTGGAGGCCGTGGATAAAGCAAAAATTATGAGCGGGCTCTGCTACGTTTTTGTACCGCACACAACGGCGGGAATCACCATAAATGAAAATTCGGACCCGGCGGTACGGGTAGATATACTAAATAAGCTTTCCGGGCTGGTTCCCCGTGATGACGGGTATGAACATGCAGAAGGCAACTCGGACGCACATGTGAAAGCTTCGCTGATGGGTTTTTCCATAGTCCTGCCTATCGAAGCCGGAGAGCTGGTGCTGGGCACCTGGCAGGGAATATACTTCTGTGAATTTGACGGACCAAGAGAAAGAAAGATAATTATAAAATTAGTTCAAACGGAGTTTGCATGAAAATAAAAACCATCGGAGTCTTGACTACCGGAGGGGATGCGCCGGGTATGAATGCGGCAATCCGCTCTGTAGTGCGTACCGCTATTTTCCACGGGCTTAAAGTGTATGGTGTAAACAGGGGCTTTAGAGGTTTAATAGACGGAGATATTGAAGAGATGGGTCCTACCTCGGTAAGCGGTATCATCAACCGCGGCGGCACAATTCTGAAAACTATCCGCTGTCCGGAATTCAAGGATAAGAATAATCAAAAAACTGCCGTAAAAAATCTTAAATGCTACGGTATTGATGCCCTTGTAGTGATCGGTGGAAACGGTTCACTGGCGGGCGGCGGGGCGCTTTATTACGGCTGGAAAATTCCTGTCGTAAATATACCCGCATCAATTGACAATGACCTGGCCTTCACGGATTATACTGTGGGTTTTGATACTGCCGTAAACACGGCGCTGGAAGCCATTGATAAGATCAGAGATACGGCTACTTCCCATGACAGGGTTTTTGTTGTGGAGGTTATGGGCCGGGATAACGGGCTTATCGCGCTGGAAGTGGCGCTGGCCTCCGGGGCTGAAGCCGTGCTTATTCCTGAAATAAAACCGGATATGAATAAGGTCTGCGAACTGCTTGACAAGGGTCATAAAAGAGGGAAGCACAGCAGTATTATAATCGTAGCTGAGGGAGTTATGTCCGGTTACGAAGCGGCTAAACAGATAAGAAAGAAAACAAAAGACCTGGAAGTCAGAGTAAGCGTCCTCGGGTACATGCAAAGGGGCGGTTCTCCGACTGCTTTTTCCAGAGCGATTGCCGCACGGCTGGGACAAAAAGCGGTAGAGTTATTACTTAAAGGCAAATACGGAAAAATGGTCGGCATAATAGGCAAAGATACGGTTGCCACGGATATTAAAAAAGTTTTAAGCTCAAAAAAGACCATAGACCTTTCTGATTACCGGCTTGTAGGCGTCCTGTCTTCATAAATTTTCTTCCTCCGGAGGAAAAGTGTCCTATCAAAAGATAGTTTTTAATATTACCGGACTGCACTGTGCCTCCTGTGTGGGCAGAGTTGAAAAAAAGCTGCATACCCTTAAAGGCGTTAAAAGGGCGGAAGTAAATCTTGCCTTAAATAACGCCGCCGTGGAATATGACCCCGAAAAAATATCCTTTCTGCAGTTAAAAAAAGCCGTAGAAACAACGGGTTTCGGCGTGACCACTTCTCCCGAAGAGATGGATAAAATTGAACGGGCTGATTACGCGAAGTTGCGCGGGCGTTTTCTGGTTGCAGCCGTATTATCGGTTTTGATAGTTTTTCTCTCCATGTTTGAGCCGGCTGCCCGCCTTTTTGCCGTAGACAAAGAAACGCTTAACCTGGTGTTATTTTGTTTGACCCTGCCCGTGCTCCTCTGGTCCGGAAGAAGTTTTTTCTCCGGCGCTTTCTCGGCTTTCAAACCGCCTGCCGGCTATGCAGATATGAACACACTGGTGGCGGTCGGCACTTCCAGCGCTTTTATTTACAGCTCTCTTGCCACCTTCTTTCCTGAAATTTTTATAAAGGCCGGTCTTGAACCGGTCGTATATTACGATACTTCCGCGGTTATTATTACGCTGGTACTTACCGGAAAAATACTTGAAGCAGGCTCCAAAAAACGCGCTTTGGAAAGTCTTAAAGGACTCTTGGACCTGCAACCGAAAAAAGCCTTACTTTTAAAGGGCAAAAAAGAAATAGCTGTGAATATAGAGTATGTCAAAACAGGTGATATTCTACTGGTCAAGCCCGGGGCAGTAATTCCCGTTGACGGTCTGGTTTTGGCCGGGGAATCCTCGGTTGATGAATCCATGTTGAGCGGGGAGAGCCTGCCGGTGGATAAAAAGCAAGGCGATAACCTTATCGGTGGTACGGTAAACAAGAACGGTTTCTTAGAAATGCAAGCCATGAAAGTTGGCCGGGATACCGTGCTCTTTCAAATAGTGACCCTGGTGGAAAACGCAGCCGGGTCGAAAGCCGCTATTCAAAACCTTGTGGATAAAGTGGCAAATGTTTTTGTTCCCGTGGTCATAGGTCTGGCGGCGCTTACATTTTTTATCTGGTTTTTTGCCGGAAATTCGGCTCTGGCCGGTGTTAGTTTTATGTCAGTACTGTTGGTGGCCTGCCCCTGCGCGCTCGGACTGGCTACGCCTATAGGAATTATTGTCGGCGTCGGTACGGCGGCAAAAAAAGGCATTCTCATAAAAAATGCGGACAGTCTGGAAAGATGTGAAAAAATAAATGTTGTGGTCTTTGACAAAACGGCGACGCTCACGCAGGGCTTGCTCGAAGTGACGGATATAACTCCGGTAATCGGGGTTACGGAGGAGCGGCTGCTTACTCTGGCCGCGGCTCTGGAAAAAAAGAGCGAGCATCCGATAGCTGCCGGTATACTTGCAAAAGCAAAAAAAGAAAATTTGGTGCTTCCCGGGGTGGAACGCTTCAAGGCGCTTTCCGGCTTTGGCATTAAAGGCGAGATTCGGGGAAAAGAATATCTTGCGGGAAAACTGGAGTTGGTCAAGAACAAAGAAAATTTCTTCCGCATAAAACTGCTGGTGGAGCAATATGAGAAAGCAGGAAAAGTTGCGGTTTGTGTGGCGGATAAAAAACAGATTCTCGGAGTTTTGGCGCTTTCAGATAAGCTCAAGGAAAATGCGGCGGCAGTCATAGCAGAGTTAAAAAAAATAAAAGTCCGGCCTGTCCTGGCGACCGGAGACAACGCAGCTGCAGCCGGGCAGGTGGCCGGAGCGGTCGGTATAGAGGATTTTAAGTCCGGGCTTCCGCCGGCCGACAAATTAAAGTTGATCAAAAGTCTGCAGAAGAAGGGGTACAAAGTTGCCATGGTTGGTGACGGCATAAATGATGCTCCCGCTTTGACCCGCGCGGACATTGGCGTTTCCTTAAGCACGGGCACGGATATTGCAATGGAGGCCTCAGATGCGGTTCTGGTCAAGGGCGACCTTTCCAAGTTTCTCGAACTTATGAAACTGTCAAAAAGGACCATGCGCATAATCCGGCAGAACCTTTTTTGGGCTTTTATCTACAATATAATAGGTATTCCGATAGCTGCCGGGCTCTTATATCCGTTCACGGGGCATACCCTGAGCCCGATGCTGGCCTCGCTTTTTATGGCCATGAGCTCTGTTTCAGTAGTAACTAATTCTCTAAGGATAAGAAGGAAATAAGATAAGGTATTTCGGCTTTTCCGGAGGTTTTAAGATATGGCAAGAATACTATTATTAGCGTTTTTGGCGGTCTTCGTTGCGCAAAATAACTGTGCGGCAGAGCAGGAAATACCGCCCATACCCAATCTTTCCGATTGGGAAGAATATATGAAAGACAACGCAAGAATTATAGCTGCCCAACCGGAAACTGCAAACTGCGGGGACATCAACGAGGGGTTTATCTGGTATTATGACGGCATCAGCATCTTTCACCAGATAGCGGAATATACAAAAGATGCCGCCTGGCTTAAGGTGGCGGCGAAAATCAGAAAATATTACAGGGATGATTATGTTATCGGCTGCAAAAAATACTCGGTGGACGGGTGGCGGAATTTTACCCGCGGCTTGCGCGATGACTGGCTGGTTTTAAAGGATGACACTTCCCGTAAAACCGCAATAGAGATGGCTAAAAAGGGGAAATTTTCCCAGCTGCTGCATACGGCGGACTATGATAAATTTGCTAAAAATGTGGATCTGAGCCGGGAGATTGCCTACGCTATAAATGCCTGGCATTTTGCGCGCGATCTTGGGGCTCCTGAATTTTCCAGGAGAGACCCGTATCTTGAGGTGGCGTACAGTCATCTTGATATCTGGAAAATTTACCTGGAAGGTTATCCCGGCAGTAATTATCCCGGGGAACAGACGGCAAAATATCAGACCTTTATGTTCGCGCTTACGGCTGAGGCGCTGATACGCGTTTATGAACGGCCGGATACTTCCGCGGATGATAAAGAAAAAATATTTACAAAGATATATGAGCTGGCAAAAATTACTTATAACAAGCTTTACAACGAAAGCAAACACGGGTTTACTTCTAATACGGCCAACCCGAATACCATCTGGGGTTCCGTAGATTTGCTGGTGGTTCCGCTTTATGGCTGGCTCTGGAACCAAACCGGGGATAAGTATTTTCTTGAAGCAGGAGATAAAATCTGGAAAAACTGGACTATTTACGGCTGGCCGCAGATAGCCGGCTGGGGCGGTAAACAGTTCAGCCAGAATTATCACTGGAGCTTCGATTATGTCAGATGGAGATCTTCTGCCCCTGTACCCAATCCGCTGGCCATAAAAATAGGGAAAGGGAGATCCGAAGCGGCTCTGCAAAAAATCCTGGCGTTTCCGAAAGTTCTAAACCTGTCGGGGACTATGAAATTTACGCTGGACCGGCTTCTAACCGAATGTGAAGTTGAGATAAGTAATGCGGCCGGAGAGAAAGTAATTGTCCTTAACTCAAAGAATAAGACGTATTTAGAATGGGATTGCAAGGATGAGAACAAGACAACTGTACCGGCAGGCGCCTATACTTATCTTATCAGAAGCAAGGACGGGGCGGAAAAAACCGGAAATTTTGAGATAAAAACCGCCGGCAGATAGAACTGCTTATAAATATTGGTTAAATATCAAATATACCTTTTAAGATAACTGAGAGTTTCTTTCTTTGTTTTAACTTTTCCCGTAGCTTCCGCTTCCCTGGCTTTTTCCAGGAGTTTTCCTATGAGAGGGGAAGGGGAAAGCTTGAAATGCTTCATCAGCTCATGGCCGTTCAAAAGGGCAGCCTTTTTTGTTTCTGTGGTTTTTTTGTAATACGCTTCAAAAAGGCCTTCAATTACTTTTTTATGGAGCGCAAGCGTTTTTTTATCCACCTTAACGCCTCTGGCGGAAAGACGATCGGCCCACGAAAGCAGCAGCACCTCTAAAGCGGCATCCCCCGTATCCCTTAAGAATTTATAGACGGCCTTTTTGGAGATTTTCTTTAGTCCCGCCAAATAGCCGGTCCTGAGGTGGCACTTAATTATATTCATACCCGTGTTTATTTCTTCGTTGGAAAGTTTAAGCTGCCGGCCTATTTTTTTGAAATTTTCGGCGCCCACCAGTTCGTGATT
>Ga0265593_1000580_pt1 | contig 19317 bp, 18 predicted proteins | sample saktaG_8_FD_190136 | JGI IMG/M metagenome (GOLD analysis project Ga0265593, IMG submission 190136) | Saline water microbial communities from Sakinaw Lake, British Columbia, Canada - sak_2011_5_24_36m | ecosystem: Environmental > Aquatic > Non-marine Saline and Alkaline > Saline ...
ATTGGGGTGCGATGCACTCTGCACGAGAACTGAAGTGGTTAAATGAAAGCTTTGATTAAAGGCGAACGCACCATAATGCAAGAGCAAATAAACACCAATTCCCAGCAAACTAAATAGGGTAATAAAGTTTTCCGTCGCTGAAGAACGTTGACCAACATAATGAGAAGGTGTCATTAAATAATAAGCCTCAAGTTGTGATGCTCTGAATTTTAACCGTAAGTATAGGCAGGAATATACCATTACTTACCTATAATCCGTGTGAAAAATCGAATTAATTAGCAGGCAAAAGAATCCTAATGCTAGCCTTGCAGGGGGCGGTGACGTGGGCTTTTGCTCGTCACGGGTGCGACGGCTATTTCTCTAGCCCGTAATGTCTGCTAACATTTAAGGTAACTGAATACCTGCATGGGCATTTGGTTACCTATGATTAGTGAGTCATCACTAGCCTTTTTAGACTTTCAAACTATAACTTTGGAGAAACATAATGGACAAACTAACTGCCTTGTCTTTAAGTATTGGCGTTTTATCAGGATTGGCCACATTTTTAGCGGTAGGTCCGTTAAGTGGAGTATTTTTTATTTGGGCTGTGACCATTGCTTGGGCAACCTTTTTTCTGTTAGGCGCAACTAAAGAAGCCTTAGTTAATACAATTGTATGCAGTATTTTTGGTGTGGTGATGGCGTGGATTACCGCATTACTATTAACTGAAGTGTCTTCAGAAGCAAGCCTAGGCTTCCCCTTTATGGCGGCGTTAACCGTCACTATTGCGGTAGTTGTGTTATGTCTTGCAGCAAATATTCCACAATTATCAGCTATTCCAGCCAGTGTATTAGGCTACTCAGCAACTTTTGCGTATTTATTACAAACGCCAGGTATGTTAAATCAAGACGTGTTACTTGGCTTATCGTTAACTAACCCATTAATAGTCATTTCAATTTCTATCGTGGTTGGCACCTATTTTGGTCAATTTTCAGGACAACTTGCTGAAAAATGGACGACTAAATAAGTATCCACGACCTTGTTACTCAAGGGCGATTTGCCAATCGCCCTTGTTCTTTGCCTTCGCCTCACTACACCGATAAATACGCTTTAATTTTAGCCGCATCAACGTTAGCGCGCGTGTCTTCATGAATCATGACGCCTTTATCAATCACCATAATTCGATCAGCGATGTCCAGCGTAAAACTTAGTACTTGCTCGGAAACAATAATGGTTATCTCCCGCATTTTTCGTATTTCATTTAACACCTTAGCAATATCTTTAATAATTGATGGCTGAATACCTTCGGTGGGCTCATCTAATAACAATACTTTTGGATTAGTTACTAAGGCTCTGGCGATGGCTAATTGTTGTTGTTGCCCACCTGATAAGTTGCCCCCTTTACGTTTGCGCATCTCAAATAACACTGGAAATAACGCATAAATGTCGTCTGGAATCTCTTTGTGCTTTGCTTTTTCTAAGCCTGTTTCGATATTTTCTTGCACGGTCATATTAGGAAAAACCATTCTCCCTTGTGGCACATAGGCTAAACCCTTGTTAACACGTTGATAAGTTTCAAGTTGCTTAAGATTATCTCCATCAAGCACAGCGCTCTCTGCGGTACAGGGAAGAATTCCCATGAGGGCTTTAAACAAGGTGGTTTTGCCCATGCCGTTACGCCCCATAATCGCCAAGGTTTCATTTTTTTCTGCTTTAAAACTTAAGCCGTGGATGACTTCACTTTGACCATAACTGACCACTAAATTGCTTACTTCAAACATAGTAACCTTCCTAGATGATTGACAAACTAATGCCCTAAATACACGTCGATGACGGTTTCATTGCTCTGAATTTTTTCCATTGAGCCTTCCGCTAAAATTTTGCCTTGATGCAGTACAGTGACTTTATGGGCAATTTTTTTAACAAATTCCATGTCATGTTCAATCACCAGCACGGAACGATTTTTACAGATACGATTAAGCAAGTCTGCGGTTAAATCACGCTCTTTTGCACTCATGCCTGCAACGGGTTCATCTAACATGAGTAATTCTGGGTCTTGCATTAACAGCATACCAATTTCTAACCATTGTTTTTGACCATGACTTAATAAGGCGGCTTGTTGGTGTAAAGACTCGGTTAAAAAAATCTCGTCCGCGATGCGAGTAACGCGCTCTTTCACTGCGGGGGTAGTGGTAAAGAACAAGCTACCTATTACAGAGCGTCCTTCTGGATAAGACACTTCCAAATTTTGGTAAACCGTTAAGTTTTCATAGATAGACGGCGTTTGAAATTTTCTACCCACGCCAGTACGCACAATTTGATGCTCGGCTAAGCGCGTTAATTCGGTATTTTTAAACTTTATGGAGCCAGAGGTGGCTTTTGTTTTGCCACAAATTAAATCCAGCAAGGTTGTCTTGCCTGCTCCGTTTGGCCCGATGACCACACGCAATTCATTATTTTCAATGTATAAATTTAAATTATCGACAGCTTTAAAGCCATCAAAAGAAACGGTTAAATCTTCTATCGTTAAAATAAATTCAGTTGGATTCATTGGCGTTCTCCTGTCACTTTTGGGACTTTTTTCAGCCACCTAGCGCGTAGCATTGAGAAGGAACAATGTGGGGCATATTTTTCATAAATACCTGCTAAGCCATCTGGAAAGAACATGACTACCGCGATAAATAAGCCTCCCATTAAAAATAACCATAATTCTGGATAGGTTTCTGAAAATATTGTTTTACCAAAATTAACCAATAAAGTGCCGTAGACCGCGCCAATTAAGGACATGCGTCCACCCACTGCGGCAAAAATAACCATTTCTATGGACGGCACTATGCCAACAAAACTAGGCGACATAAAGCCAATTTGTAAAGTAAACATGGCGCCACCTATGGCTGAAATCATTGCTGCCACACAAAAAATAAAGATTTTAAACCGTGCTACATCATAGCCAGAAAAGCGTACTCGCTCTTCTTTGTCGCGCATTGCCAGTAATAACATGCCAAACTTTGAGGTTAAGATAAAGCGTGACAACATTATGCAGAGGATTAATAAACCTGCATTCATAAAATATAAACAATATTTGGCACTGTCGGTTCTTATATCCCAACCTGATAAGGTTTTTAAATCTGTGATGCCATTGACACCTCCTGTGTAGCCTTGCTGTCCAACAATTAAAATACTTAAAATTAAGGCGATTGCTTGGGTAATTATGGAAAAATAAACACCCCCCACGCGCCGCGTGAACATTGCCATACCAATGATAAACGCCAGCAACACAGGTACCACTAAGACTAAGAGCAAGGTTAACGGCAAACTTTTAAAAGGCTCCCAAAACCACGGTAATTCAACAATTTGGTTCCAGTCCATAAAGTCAGGGAGCCCCGGTGTGGTTTGAATTTTGGTACTGATAGGATCTGAGGCTTCCAATTTTAGAAACATCGCCATGCAATAACCGCCTAAGCCAAAAAACATGCCCTGCCCTAAACTTAATATGCCTCCATTTCCCCATAACAACACTAAACTGATTGCCACAAACGCATAGGTTACATATTTACCAATTAACCCTAAGCGAAATAAATCTAAACACAAAGGCAAGATAACCAATAACAACACGGCTAAGATGGCTAAATGTAAGGCACCTTGTTTTCCACCCAATACTTTTTCTGATAGCACATTCATAAGGTACACCCTTGATTATTTTCTAACTTTTGCAGCAAATAAACCTTCTGGACGCATCATTAAAATAATAACGATGGTCATTAAGGTCGCCACTTTTCCCATGGAACTGGTCATAAAAAACTGCAAGAGTGATTGCGCCTGAGCAATGCCAAACGCCGAGGCAATTGTTCCCATTAAACTGGCTGCACCACCAAACACGACAACCATGAAACTATCCACGATATACAAAGAGCCCGTAGTGGGTCCAGTCGAAGCAATAGTGGTAAATGCTGCGCCGGCTACACCGGCAATGCCACAGCCTAAGGCAAACGTGACGCGATCGACTTGCTTGGTGTTAATCCCTACAGCTCCCGCCATGATTCTATTTTGCATCGTAGCGCGTACCCGTAAGCCACCGCGCGAACGAAACATAAACAGATACACACTCACCGTAACGACTAAGGCTAAACCCATCACAAAAACCCCGTTTATGGGGATATCAATACCTTCTGTGGGTTGAAAGGAACCCAATAACCATTCTGGCAATTCTGCACTCACTTCTTTTGCGCCAAAAGTTGAGCGAAAAATCTGTTGCATCACTAAGCTTAAGCCCCAGGTCGCTAACAGGGTATCTAAGGGCCGTTTGTACAGATGCCGAATCATCACATATTCAATAACATAACCTAGGATAAACGCGACAATAAACGCCGCGATAATCGCAAAGACAAAATAACTTTTAACAAAATCGTACTCCACGGCTAACTTTGATAAGAAAACGGTGGTATACGCGCCTACGGTCATGAACTCGCCATGAGCCATATTGATCACGCCCATTTGACCAAAAATAATGGCTAAGCCTAAGGCCATTAACAGCAACACGCTAAACAGACTTAGGCCTGAAAAGCCCTGCATTACTACAATATTGCCCACTTCTTCTAGGGTGTATCCAAACATTATCAGTCTCCTCGTTACTCATTACATCACTTAGCACTGTAAACAAGCAGGGCGCGAAGATCTCCGCCCCCTGCTCTACACCTTATCAAGCAGCTTATTGATAGCCTTTAGGAAAAGGGTCGGGTTGAATTAAACCCGATTCATACACGACTTCAGCTTGACCATTTTTAAGCCATTTACCAATCCGCAATTTACTCAGTAAATGATGATTTGGATCAACTTTAACGTAGCCTTCAGGTGCGGTCATTAACTCATAACCAGGTAACGCCACCACGGCTTTATCAACATCAAAACTACCCGCACGTTCTACTGCTGCTTTCCATAACCATGGGCCTAAATAAGCCGCTTGGGTTACATCACCAATTACCGACGCTTCGCCATAGGCTTTTTTGAAGTCCGCAACAAATTTGTCGTTATTAGCATTTTTTAACGATTGAAAATATTTCATCGCTGAATAAAAGCCTTCTAAATTTTCCCCGCCAATACCTAAGACTTCATCTTCGGTGACTGAAATCGTCAACATGCTTTGTTTTTTAGCATTGAGTCCTGCGGCATTTAATTGTTTAAACCAAGCAACATTACTGCCTCCTACCACGGCGGCATAAATAACATCAGGTTTTTTTAGTTTAATTTTATTAATCACCGAACCAAATTGTGTATCACCTAAAGCAATATATTCTTCACCCACTACTTTACCGCCCAAATGTTGTTCGATATGTTTACGGGCAATTTTCATTGAGGTACGTGGCCAAATATAATCAGACCCAATTAAATAGTAAGTTTTGGCTTTCTTTTCTTTCGCGATCCAATCTAAGCCCGCTAAAATTTGCTGAGTAGCTTCTTGTCCAGTGTAGAAAACATTTTTAGATTGCTCTAAGCCTTCATAAAACGTAGGGTAAAACAATAAGCCATTGTCTTTTTCAAACACCGGTAACGCAGCTTTACGCGAGGCTGAAGTCCAGCAGCCAAATACCGCAGCGACTTTGTCATTCTCTAATAATTTTTTAGACTTTTCGGCAAAAGTAGGCCAATCACTGGCACCATCTTCTTGAATGACTTCAATTTTTCTGCCTAATATGCCGCCTAATTCATTAATTTGTGCAATGGCTAATTTTTCTGCCTGAATTGAACCTGTTTCACTGATTGCCATGGTGCCCGTGGCAGAATGTAATATCCCCACTTTAACCGTGCTATCCGTCACAGCAAGCCCTGTGGTATTCACCGCTGCGGTGGGAAAATCTCCAGCAAACACCTGACTCATGGTTATTAAGCCTGCCATAGCACAGGCAATGGGGTAAGCAGCAAGCCCTTTTTTTAGCTTGCAATATTCATTGAAATTACGCATTTATTTCTCCTAAAGTTAAACAATAAAAACATACACGGGTCGTTACTCGTCACTCAACTCAACTCAACAGTACAACTATGTTAAACACCTCACTTTTCTTGAGTAATAAAGACTCTTCTTGAGCTAATGCCCTAACATCCAAGGTCTTGCGGTGGCTTTTGTTTGCCGTTGTAACACGGAGCCTGAAGACTGGCGTGTTACCGAAGAGGCGGCTGTGGCTTGGCAGACATGCCGTCCAGAACAACCGCACGAACTTCGGCGCACCAAGCTTGGCTCATGAGCAGACTTTTCATTGCGCTCATGGGCGCGTTTTTGTGCTGTGCCCACTAACGTAAGGTGTGGGGCTGATAACACTCTGCGGCTTAACTCACCACAGGATTGACACGATGCAGGTAAATGACTCACCGACATGTTGTTAAGTGCCGTAAAGTTAGCGTTGCACGAGGGGCAGTGGTATTCATATAAAGGCATGCAAGCTCACTCCAAAATTAACTTGTAAAGGCCATATCGACCGCATCACCCACGATGAGTTGTGGTCCATCAGCATTGGGTTTTAAATCAAAATCAAATATTTCGGTGGGTAACCACAGTGTTGCACAGGCATTGGGAATATCGACAATGCCACTGATATGCCCTTCGATAGGTGCTGTGCCTAATATTGATAACGCCTGTGCGCCGCTGTAACCAAACTTTTTCAAATACTCAATAGCGTTCAAACAAGCCTGACGATACGCGACATGAACATCCAAATAATGCTGAACACCTTGTTCATCAACTGAAATGCCTTCAAAAATAAGGTAATCACGGTAATTAGGGGTTAACGGACTGGGCTGAAAAATAGGGTTTTTAATGCCATATTTTTTCATGCCTTCTTTAATCAGACTGACTTTAATATCTAAATAACCTGCCATTTCAATAGCACCGCAAAAGGTAATTTCTCCATCACCTTGTGAAAAATGCAAATCACCCATTGATAAGCCGCCGTCTTTGACGTAAACAGGAAAATAAACTTTTGAACCTTTGGTGAGGTTTTTGATGTCGCAGTTACCGCCATGATCGCGTGGAGGAACCGTTCTAGCACCTTCTGCTGCCGCGACTTTAGCTGCTTCGCCCGTTAATTTACCCATCACGGCTGATTGTGGATTGGGTGGCAAAGCGAGTGCAGGAACACGCTCAGGATCCGTTGCAATTAAGGCTGCTTCGCGTGCATTCCACGTTGCCAATAATTCTTTAGAGGGTAAACAACCAATCAAGCCAGGGTGCATGATGCCCGCAAATTTAACATGTGGCACATGGCGAGATGTGGTGTAGATGCCATGGAAATCCCAAATTGATTTACGTGCGTCAGGATAATGATCGGTTAAAAAACCACCGCCATTTTCTTTAGCAAATAAACCGTTAAAGCCCCATTGAGCGTCCTCAAACGTGCCCACATCTAAAATATCTACCACCATTAAATCACCTGGCTCAGCGCCCTCAACACCAATGGGTCCACTCAGGTAATGCACTTGGGTTAAATCCACATCACGAATATCATTGGCACTGTCGTTATTACCAATTTGTCCTCCCGTCCAATCCATACATTCCACACGGAATTCATCTCCTGGCTTAACCATGGCAACCATCGGTAAATCAGGATGCCAGCGGTTATGAATCACGCCCTCTTGTTCCCAAGGTTTTTTATCCAAGTCTAACTTTATTAAGGTTTTCATTGCGTCTCCTAATGAGTGAATAGTCATGTCCTTCTGCTATGCGTTAAGGACGATGAGCTTGCGTTGTCGGGACTGATTATTCTGCGTTATGAACACCGCGACAATCCGTTAAATAACGCATCAGTCATTTAACGCATAGCTGTGGATAAAGGAGTCGATTAAAGTAAAGGTCTACTAAATGGGAGAAAGCTATGACCGCTTGTCGCTTTGTTATGCAATCACTAAGAACTCATTGTTTACTGTTGCTGCTGGGGCACTTACTGACCGCCTCGCTTGTGTTTGCAGACGTGCCTGCTACAAAAAGCAACAACACCCCCCTCAGTGCGCTGCCCTTTATGCTGGTGGCAAAAACGCCGCTCAACAACACACTATCAAGCTTGCTAGACACGACTGCTCAGCATGACATTGTTGCTCAGGTGCGAAAAAATCTGGACGCTTGGCACTATCCCATCTCGCCCGCTGAGCTTGCCACCTTTCAACTCACGGCAACCCTTGATGACATCAGCCATTTAGCCACGCCCATTGGCTTTTCTTTTAACGCAGGTAATTCTGATCCCCGCGCACGTGATTTTCAGAAAGATGATGTGTTACCTATTCATTGTCAATTAAGCATGCCCTCGCCTCACGCTGAGGTTATTGAACACACCATGACGTTTAGCGTCGCGGCGTTAACGCAAGAAACAGCTAAGGTCAAACGCCTAACTCAGCTGAGTCATGACATCACCACCACCTGTTTTAATTTATTAAGCCAATGGCAACAACCAACGCTCACCAGCACGGTAACGAATGCCACGGCAACTAAACATTCCGCCCCAACTTGGCTACCGTCAGTACACCTAGAAACGCGACCTGCGCCTGCTGCCGCCCTTAACCCTAACACGCCAACTCAAGGTCTGCATGACACGGCACAACAGCAGGATCTTATTATTCATAATCAGGGGACACCGCTGATTATTCATATTGGTCATGAGCGTCGTTAACCGTAAAATAGTTAAACTCAGCCAGTGCTGAACGTTGATAACGCTCAGCACTGGCAAAAAATCCTTACCTTAATGCCAGTAAGCGCTAGGACACACTGAGGCGCAAGCCATAGTTCAACGCAGCAGGACCTTAAACAGTCGGAGCACGGCGCATTCACTAAGCATTTAAATTCTTAATAATGGAAATTTACCAATACATTACCAAAATTCGCCGCGATTATAACGAGTTGGTCGCCAATGAAACCATGGAAGACTACGCACTACGTTATGCGCCCAGTCGATTTCGTAAATGGTCAGAATTTGAGGTTGCCAATACCGCCTTTGGCTCAACTTCATTTTTAGTTTTAGAAGCAATTGGTGGTTTTTTATCCATTAACTATGGCTTCACCAACGCTGTATGGGCCATTATTAGTGTGGGACTGTTGATTTTTATCACTAGCTTTCCCATCAGTTATTACGCCGCACGTTACCATATTGATATTGATTTGCTCACCCGTAGCGCAGGCTTTGGTTACATGGGCTCAACCTTTACGTCCTTAATCTACGCCGCGTATACATTTACTTTATTCGCGTTAGAAGCGTCCATTATGTCGCTAGCGATTGAATTATATTTTCATATTCCACTCGCACTTGCCTACATTATCAGTGCTATCGTGGTTATTCCCTTAGTTACCTACGGCATTACCACGATTAGCCGCATGCAATTGTGGACGCAACCGCTCTGGTTAGTGTTGCTGATTGCGCCTTATGTTGCAGTCGCGTACCGTGAAACAGACGCGCTGCCCATCTTAAAAACGTATGCTTGGATTGCAGGCACGGGACAAGGTTTTGATTGGCTGCTATTTGGTGCTGCGTCCACGATTGCGTTTTCAATGATTGCGCAGATTGGCGAACAAGTGGACTTTTTACGCTTCATGCCTGATACCCAAACCACGCGCCCCACACGCTGGTGGTGTGCCGTGATTGCAGGCGGTCCTGGCTGGATTATTTTTGGTGCCTTACGGCAACTTTTAGGCGCGTTACTTGCTCACTTAGCCATTCGCCATGGTATTCCTGCCCTCCATGCACACGAACCCACACAAATGTATTTTGTGGCGTATCGAATGCTCTTTGATAATCCCCAATGGGCACTGGCTGCAACCACCTTACTGGTCATTCTGAGTCAGATTAAAATCAATGTCACCAATGCCTATGCAGGCTCCTTAGCGTGGTCAAACTTTTTTTCGCGCATGACCCATAACCATCCTGGTCGAGTGATTTGGTTATTATTCAATGTATTAATTGCACTGCTTTTAATGGAATTTGGCGTCTTTGGCGCACTTGAGAAAGTGCTTGGCTTATTTTCTCACATGTCGATTGCCTGGATTTGCACCCTTGCCGCCGAATTATTAATCAATAAACCCTTAGGCTTAAGTCCTAAAATTATAGAATTTAAACGCGCCTATTTACCTGATTTAAATCCTGTAGGCATTATTTCTACCTTATTGGCTTCATTGCTGTCTATTTTGGCTTACGCTGAGGTATTTGGTGAATGTGCCAAAGCTTTTTCGGGTTTTATCGCCTTACTGTTAGCCTTTTTATTAACACCTACAGTGGCCTATTTAACCCGAGGCAAACATTATTTAGCCCGTGATCGTGAGCTTAACAATGCTCAAGCTCAACCTAAATGCTCGATCTGTGAAAATAACTTTGAACACCAAGATATTGCCTATTGTCCAGCTTATGCAGGCAGTATTTGCTCGCTCTGCTGTACCTTAGATGCACGCTGTGAAGATATGTGTAAACAAGGTTTTCGTTTTGAAGATTATTTAGAAAGCTTTGCTAAAAAATTAGCGTTTCTCTCGCTAACCCTCGCCACACGTTTACGGTTATTACGTTTTTTACTGTTATTTTTATTTCTTTCCCTACTCACCAGCCTTTTTATAGGCATTATTTATTATCAAGATTTACTGAGTGTTCAGCAAAATTTTGCCCAGTTCCAATTACTACTCAATAATTTTTTAAAAGTGTACGCCTCAATGTTGGTTTTTATTGGTTTATGCACTTGGTGGCTAATTTTAAATGCAGAAAGTCGGCGCATTGCCCATGCTGAAACGGCAAAACAAACCCAACTGCTGCAAGCAGAAATTCAAGAACATAAAAAAACCGATACCAAATTAGCCCAAGCGATAAAGATGGCAGATACAGCCAACACGGCAAAAAGTCGTTTCTTAAGCAATATGAGTCATGAAATACGCTCACCTTTAAACAGCATTATTGGCTACGCCCATATTTTAAGTAATGATCCAAGCATTCCTGAGCATCGCAAACAAGCGGTGCAAACACTTAAACGAAGTGGCGAGCATTTAGCCTCCCTGATTGAAGATATTCTGGATATTGCCCGTATTGAAGCACGTCGTTTTGAACTTAAATATGACACCATTCACTTTGCACAATTTCTTGAGCACTTGGTTAATCTCTTTAAAAGCCAAGCCGAGCAAAAAGGTGTGCGCTTTACTTACTATTTCCCACACAATTTACCCGAACGCATCCGTGGCGATGAAAAACGTGTTGGGCAAATCTTAATTAATTTATTGGGTAATGCGGTTAAATTTACTGCATGTGGCGAAATTAATTTTCGTATTCGTTACAGCAGTGGGGTCACTAATTTTGAAATCAGCGATACTGGCTCTGGTATTGAAGAAGGACAGTTGGACGCCATTTTTCAACCTTTTATTCGCTTAAATACGCACACCGGCAATGCCCATACAGGAAGTGGCTTGGGCTTAACCATCAGTAAAATTTTAGCGGAAATCATGGGGGGAGAACTCACTGTAACAAGCACTCTTGAACAAGGTTCCACCTTTACCGTGCGCTTACTGTTACCCAGCGTAACAACTGAAGCAGAACCACAGCACGATGAACACGTCATTGGTTATCAAGGAGATAGAAAAAAAATATTAGTGGTCGACGACCAAATCGATCATCGACAATTACTATTAGGTATTTTAGAGCCGTTAGGGTTTTATTTAGAGGAAGCCTGCTCAGGTGAAGAATGTCTTGAGAAAATAAAGCATTCATCACCCGATATAATCATCTTAGATTTATCCATGACAGGTATTGACGGTATCGAAACCATCCTACAATTACGTCAACAAGACTGTATGATGCCCATCATTGTGTTAAGTGCCAATGCGTATCCCACCGACCGCTTAAATGCCAGCAATGCAGGCTGTAATGCTTTTTTAAGCAAACCCATTCAAGTGGACGACTTACTGTATAAACTTAAACAATGTTTAGATTTACACTGGCGTTGTAATCCAACCATTCGCCCTCAACCAGCACACACCGCACCCAGCATTGTTCTACCACCCCTGCCAGAAAGCATTCAAGCTGAACTTATCGACTTAGTACGCATTGGAGATATTCGTGGCTTAACGACACGCATTGATAAACTACTGACCACGCAGCCTGCTCACCATACTTTTTTAACCACAATAAAAACACTGGCGAGTGAATTTAGGCTTGGCGAAATTAGAAAATTACTGGGCCTATAACGCCTTTAAGGAGACCCTTTGTCATGCTAAAAGAACCCGTTCACCACACTGCGACAGTCATGATTGTCGATGATACACCCGGCAATTTAGCGTTATTATCCGACACCCTTGCCGAAGCCAATTACCGTGTCTTAGTTGCCACCGATGGCTTATCTGCCTTAGAACAAATACATTATCTTAAACCAGATATTATTTTATTAGACGTCATGATGCCCGGCATTGATGGCTTTGAAACCTGTCACCGTTTAAAAATGGATCCCAGCACCGAACACATCCCCATTTTATTTATGACTGGTTTAAGCGAATTAGATGATTTATTACGCGGTTTTGGTGAAGGCGCACAAGATTACATTATAAAACCTATTCGACCTCAAGAAGTGTTAGCACGCATTGACGTTCATCTAGCGCAAGCACGCGTATTTCAACGCACTCAACACGTACTACAGCACGGTGATTTTTCTGCCTTAAGTATTGATTCAGCACAACATATAGTCTGGCTAACACCCTCAGCACACGACTGGTTAACGGCGTTTTCTAGCTTTTCTCCCACCTCACATGCTGCACCGCTTTCTTATTTGGGACAAGCTTTACCTTTGCCCCTGGCTGCGTGGGTAAAAAAAAGCCTCAGCACAGTGACTGATGTAGCAGAGCTAAACACCCTTGACTATACCGATAAAAATGGCTTTCTCGCCAAAATAGACCTCAGTCAACACATTGGTGAACATTTACTTCTGCTCCAAAAAACACCTGCAATAGACTGGGATTTAGACGCACTGAAAGGCTCCTTAGGACTTACCTTTCGTGAAGCAGAAATATTAATGTGGATATCGCGCGGCAAAACCAATAAAGACATTGGCTTAATATTAGCCACCAGTCCCAGAACAGTGAATAAACATTTAGAACATATTTTTGAAAAATTAGGCGTAGTCACCCGTGCCGCCGCCGTATCAATGGTCTTACAACAACGTCCATTAACCGAACGGTAACCCTCCTGCGTAAGAATAGTTGTCGGTGTGCCAAGAAGGCGAAGCAGTTGGAAACTGCCAGCCATGCTGTACCCGTGATGAGAGCAACCTCCCCTCGGCGTAGCTTATCAGGAAGAGACGCCAAACCACCCTGAGCTGCATCCCTAAAGAGCGATTGTGGTAAGCGTCATGGGAAAAGGCAGGTGTACTTCTGTCAGGTATGAACGAAATTAAGTTAGAGCACTCTGTTTACCAGTTGACTTTTACCCTGAACGGATTAACTTAAAGTTAAACAACTACAAGGCGTGATCATGAATATTTTAATTTTAATGGTGAGTATGATGTTATTTTCAGCTTCAGCTTCAGCAACCGGAGCAGAAACTTGTTCTGATTTGCTTAATTATAAAATGAATAAATTAAGGTCGAGTCAAGAACTTGATTTTTGCCAAGCCTTTCAAGGTAAGGTCATTCTTGCAGTCAATACTGCCAGCAATTGTGGCTACACTCCACAATTTAAAGGGCTGGAAGCGTTGTATAAAAAGTACAAAGATAAAGACCTGGTCATTGTAGGGTTCCCCTCCAATGACTTCAACCAAGAGTTTGATGAGCCGGAAAAAACTGCCAACAGGTGTTATATCAATTATGGTGTGACTTTTCCAATGTTGGAAAAAAGTGTTGTTACAGGTGCTTCTGCCAATACGTTTTTTCAAAAACTAATTAAAGCTTCCGGCCAAGCTCCAGAATGGAATTTTTATAAATATCTGATTGGCCGAGATGGTTCATTCGTTGAGGTTTTTCCCAGTAAAGTTACACCCGAAGAGCTGGATTCTAAAATAAGTGCATTACTCAGCACTAAATAGGTATAAACCTCATTTGCTTGCTGATTTTTGTTTTTAAAGGCAGGTAAGTTGATGTTATTTTCATGATTTTAAGTTAGTGGTTCGACTAAGGATTTAATGACTATGCGTAATGTTGGACTTTACTGGTTTGGTAATGACTTGCGGCTTCATGATAATGGTAATCTGTTAAAAGCTGCGTCTGAAGTTGACGCTTTACTGTGTATTTATTGTCTCGATCTGCAATGGTTAATGCCAAATCGTTATGGATTGGTGACGATGTCAGCTAATCGTTTGCGGTTCTTAAAAGAATCGCTGCTCGATCTGGATAAGCAATTACAACAATTAGGTCAGCATCTTTTAGTTTGTTATGAAACGCCCGTAAAAGCTATTAGTGATCTGGCGAGTGAGCACAATGTATCGCATATTTTTCGTAGTCGCCAAACCGGTTACTATGAGATTCAACAGGGGTTAGCCCTACGAAAACAGTTACCCTTAATTCAGTTTAGCGAAACAGATACCTTTAGTTTGTTTGCCTTGGCTCAATTGCCTTTTCCCTTGGAAAAATTGCCCGACACGTTTACGCAGTTTAAAAACGCCGTAGAGCAATTATTGGTCGATACACCGCTGCCACCCGTCAAATTTCTGCCATCCAGTCCGGTACTAAAAACAGACTGGTTAAGTCGTTTTCCTGAGTATTCAAACTCAACCTCTAAATCTGAGCATGAAATTGTTTTTCATGGCGGTGAAACAGCGGGGCTAAAGCAGTTAACGAATTATTTTGCTTCGGATAATGCAAGTCAGTACAAAGAACAGCGCAATGAACTGGACGGTTGGGGGAATTCAAGTAAATTTTCGCCTTGGCTGGCTAACGGAAACCTCTCAATCCGGCAAATTTGTTTCAATCTTAACAACTACGAACAACAAGCCGGTGCGAACGAATCAACTTACTGGCTTTTTTTTGAAGTGTTATGGCGCGAGTATTTTCAATTGTATGCATATCATCATGGAAAGCGTTTGTTTACTTTTAAGGGTATCAAGCAGCAAAAGCCCTTAACCAGTTTTTATCCCGAGCGCTTCCGAAAATGGTGCAGTGGCAACACCCCGTATGCACTAGTAAACGCTTGTATGAAACAACTCAATGCAACCGGCTTTATGTCCAATCGTGGACGCCAGATCGTTGCTAGTTGTCTGGTCAATGAATTAGCCGTGGACTGGCGTTATGGCGCGGCCTATTTTGAGCAGCAACTGCTGGATTATGATGTAGCGTCTAACTGGGGTAACTGGCAATATCTGGCTGGAGTCGGTGCTGATCCTCGCGGTAAACGGCATTTCGACCTAGAGAAACAAACCCAGCAATATGATCCAAACGCGGTATTTATAAACAAGTGGCAAGGTGGTATTCAGCATTTGCCGCTGGACTCGGTCGACGCGGCTGATTGGCCTGTCGCCGCAGGGTGAATTAGCTATGCACCGCCCACAGTCTATTCTTTGATTTGTTTTTTTCCGGTAAGTGGCAAACGATATCTGGCGAAAATACGATAGCAAATTTCCATTATCGGCAATAGCAAAGGGACGTGCTCGATTATTGGCGCGATGCGTCGGTAATAAGGAAGCTGCTTCCAAACTTGTAAAAATCCAAGTACCCCTGATTGCAGTTGCTGCTTTTCATCAATGACATGCATGCGATCCATTGCTTGTTTATAGGTCAAGCCGGCTTTAGCCAATGCAACCTTGTCTTGGCTAATATCCACCCAATTTATGTTGCCCTCTTTATCAAGTTTTTTCATCGCTTTGATTTCAATATTGCAAATTGGACATTCACCATCATGAAAGCAGGTGACTTTAGGCATAAGTGGTGGAGATGTTGTTTGAGATGATGCTGACATTATAATGATCCTAGTTAAAATCAAGTGGCTAAGGCTTTATAGAAAAGGTGTCAAAAAGCGCGAACAACGCGCACACTGAGCTTACTGTATTTATTGTAGCGATCTTGATCACCATTGAAAAAGCCCTGAATCCACGCGCTGTTACTGTCGAGTTCTGTAGAGCTCCAATAATCATCTTTAGCAAAACCACCTACCACGTGTCTTTGTTCATATAATATTTTTAATTCTGTCTTTGTCGGTAAATGCCAACCAGCGCTATAAGCACTGGCAACGGTTACAGCATCATTCCAACTTAGCGTATTGATTTCATCGGCTGTTTTGGCTTCCAGGCCATGTTCACCAGAATCAGCGACATAATAGACTTTACCACCCATCGGCCCTTGGTCGCCAAGCCTATATATTGCAACGGGTTTGGTATTATTTTCATTAGACGTTGGCTGATTATTAGTCTCTGCTGCGGGTGACGTATGAGCCAGTATTAAGCCTGCCGTTAATAAAACCACTGTTGCTGTTTCTTTAAAGCCAATCATTATTCGACTCCCTTTCTTGTTTACAAGTTGGTAAAACTCAACAGCGTTGTAAACGTCTGTTTCAAACACGGTTGGTATGAAAGCAATCACATACCAGTCACCCATATATTGATTTAAATCAACAGATGATACTGGTTTAATCGGTGGATTTTGGTTGGCACAACCCCTAATAAGTGCTATGAATAGGCTCACTAATAAGCAGATTAAGTTAAAGTCTCAACCAATTTCAGATGGATAAGCTAACTGACTGTGATAAAAATCATTACCAACTAATTTACCGGTACCTTTCTAAGGGTCAAGTAGTACCAGACAGTTTATTAATGTAGTGGTCAAGTAAAACCAAATAGTTTATTAAACCTAGTGCCATTAAAATTCCCGCTACATTAAAAAGAATCAAATACTGATTTAATATGAGTACAGACTCTAATTTTTGACACTGGATAAAAAAGTAAGATAGGTTTTTAGATTGCTTTAACTTTTATTCAGTTGCTTTAGAAAGTTTTCTGCAACAGCAATATGATTATTTCTTTTCTGTTCTGGCATTTTATCAAACATTTTTACCAGCATTCCCATTCGTGGGTTTTTTAAAAAGAATGCCCTGTGCACATACATGAAGCGCCAGAACAAACCGTCCCATATTTCAGTCCAGTCGCCTTTTGGATAGTCACTCATTTTCAGTAGGTAATTACTGCCGCTGATATAGGGTTTAGTCGTCATCAGGCCGCCATCTGCAAATTGGCTCATGCCATAGACATTAGGCACCATCACCCAATCATAGGCATCCACATACATTTCCATAAACCAGCGATAGACCTCATCAGGATGAAACTCACAAAGCAGCATAAAGTTACCCATGACCATCAAACGTTCTATATGATGGCTGTAACCTGTTTGCAACAGTTTTTGTATCACATTGTCGACTGGTAAAATCCCCGTTGTACCTAACCAAAAACTTTTTGGAATCTTTCTGTCAAAGCCCCAGAAATTTTCGCTCCGTTGCTTGCCGCCCTCCCGTTCATAGACAATCCGGATAAACTCGCGCCAGCCCACAATTTGCCTAATGAAGCCTTCTAAAGAATTCAAGGGAATATTTTTGTTATCGCCTACCTGTAAAGCCCTATCGATAATTTGTTGTGGGGAAAGTAAACCAATGTTCAGCATGGGCGTTAACACGGAATGATGCAAAAAATGTTCGTTTCCTACCATCGCATCTTCATAACTGCCGAACTTTTCAAAACGCGTTTCTAAAAATTCATCCAACCAGAGCGATGCGCCGGCATGGTCGGTTGGATAAATAAAATTTTCCGTACTGGCATAGTTGTTGACAAAATATGTCTCTACATAAGTCTTGGCTTCTTTTACATGGCTATCGTCTTTTGCAACAGTGACCCGTGGCGGATGCTTATTTTTTGGATACTTGAGGCGATTGTCTGCATCAAAAGTCCATTGACCTCCGAGCGGATGTCCTGCTGTATCTAATAAAATTAACCGTTGCTTGCGCTGTTCAATATAAAAGGCGGTTTGAAAATAGGTTTTCTTTTTATCGAAAAAAGGTTTTACGTCGTCAAGCGCACTTAAAAAATTGGGTGATAGTGTTTCAGTCATGTTGATGTGATGTGTGTTGCAACTACTTTTGATACGGGTCTTTAACCAATTATCGGCAACATCGGCAAACTGTATTTCGGTAATGTTTTGTTGAGCCAAGTGATTGATCAAACTCCTAACGTCGCTTAACTCATTTTGGCTGTCAATATAGTTCACCTTTACATTGAGCTGAGCTAATAAGTGTGCATATTTTTTCATGCTAGCCCTGTGTAATATCAGCTTATGCTGATGAAAACGGTACAGCTTGAAAAAAAGGCATTCTTCAATGAGATAAACAGCCTGATCTTTTACAATACAAGGGTGGTTGGCAAAAAGTTGATGAGGGAAAATCAAGGTAACAGTGGTCATTCAGTTTTATATTCCTAAATTAAAATAGCCAATCTATTGAGCCACTGGCAAAACTCTGGCCGCATTTTTGGTATTTCCCAGCCTGGAATATAGCCGTCAATAGGTATGCCGATGAAATTCTCTGTCTTGGCATAGCGTATATCCTGCACATTACTCGGTACTGCCAAACTAAATGGCTTAAATCCAAGCGAATGGATGAAAGATACCTTAGAAAAACTACCAACCTGGCCTAATAGTCGTATTGATGAATTACTGCCGTTTGCTGTTGCGTCGGTAGATGCTAAATTACAGGATGAAAATTAAGGATAGGCGGTAGCACTAGTCGCTTACGTTGCTTTTATAGAAAATTATTGTATACCTTTGTTACCATAATTGGTGTGGGCATTAAATTTTGTTAGAAGGAATTTATCATGAGAATATTAACCACGTTTGGCGTTTTAATTTTTTTGTTTGTACTGATGTTAATTAACTGTAGTCGTGGTTGTTCACCGGCAGAGTTTTCGGTAACCTTATTTCCAATAATCTTGATTTCACTCTTTATTTGGTACCGATTATCTGCCAAAAAGTCTGATTAACTATTTGATTAATGTTGCCGACAAACACCATACTGGCAGAAGCAACAACCGAATCACGACCTCTGGCAAAGAACCCCGAAGCCATAGAGTCTTTCATAATCTGTATGCCGTCTTGATCTTTAAACGATTGATTTAATCTTCTCTGCTTCATCAGGGCGCACATAGTTCTCTGCCAAAATGCGTTAGACGCTTATCAAGCCTGCCTGAATGCTGTGTCGCTCCTCATCCTTCCTAAAAATCGTTACTGAATGCCAGATCAACCTTTAGCGGCACTCTTAGAACTTCCACCTGAGTGGTCGCATCACGGGCAACCAGATAATAATCTTTATTGCGGTCATAAGAACCGGACAACACTGTCAGCAACACTGAGCGTTTACGTTCTTCAAGCAATTGCGAGCTGCTG